>Ga0265295_1003951_pt1 | contig 20609 bp, 15 predicted proteins | sample Munlansysbiofilm_FD_192503 | JGI IMG/M metagenome (GOLD analysis project Ga0265295, IMG submission 192503) | Leachate microbial communities from a municipal landfill in Southern Ontario, Canada - Methane capture system biofilm | ecosystem: Engineered > Solid waste > Landfill > Unclassified ... | reverse complement strand
ACAATTTATCACGTCGCTTACTTTTTAAATTATCAGCTGAAACTGCACATGAACTCACCATCGATTTACTCGGTGCTGCCGGTCGTTTAGGTTTACCACGTCGAGTGGTCAAACAACCTACGGCACTGCCGGTACGTGTCATGGGCATTGAGTTTCCTAACCCCGTTGGCTTAGCCGCAGGGTTGGATAAAAACGGTGATGCTATTTTAGGTCTGTCTGGTCTGGGTTTCGGTTTTATTGAAATCGGTACCGTGACGCCACGCCCACAACCGGGCAATCCTAAGCCACGTTTGTTTCGCTTGCCTGCAGCCGAGGGTGTGATTAACCGTATGGGATTTAATAATCTCGGTGTTGATCACTTATTAACGCGTGTACAAAACGCTAATTTCCAAGGTGTGCTGGGTATCAATATTGGTAAAAATGCTGATACACCGGTAGAAAATGCTGCAGACGATTACTTAATTTGCATGGAAAAAGTCTATGGCAGTGCCAGCTATATTACGGTGAACGTCAGCTCACCCAATACGCCAGGCCTGCGCTCATTGCAGTTTGGTGATTCACTTAAGAATCTCCTCAGCACTTTACGCCAACGCCAAGAAGAACTGACTGCTTTGCATGGCAAGTTAGTGCCTTTAGCGATTAAAATCGCGCCAGATATGACTGATGAAGAAATTACTGACGTTGCCAATATCTTGCTTGAAACCGGTATGAACGCAGTCATTGCTACGAATACAACGGTGTCACGTGCCGGTGTTGAAGGTATGTTGCATGCCGATGAGGCTGGTGGTTTATCCGGTGCGCCGGTGCGTGAGCAAAGTACTCATGTGGTACGTGTACTTGCTGAGACACTTGCTGGACGTATACCGATTATTGCTGCAGGTGGTATTACTGAAGGTCAGCATGCCGCAGAGAAAATTGAAGCCGGGGCAAGTTTAGTGCAGATATATTCTGGCTTTATTTATAAAGGCCCAGAGTTGATTCGTGCTTCCGTGGATGCAATTGCTGCAGTATCACGCAGTAAAAATTAATTATAATGATAAAAGCGTGAGGCCATCATCAGCACCTCACGCTATAAACTCAGTACTAGGCTAGCCTACGGCATTGAGTTCATTAAGCCGTTGCAGGCCAGCAGTGCCGCGGTAACCATCCCAGTTATCGCCGCGCCCTTCACGCCAGCCGTTTAACCAAGCTTGGCGGGAAGTTGCTAAATTAAATGGACAGAGTTCACGCGACTTACCTGTGACACCATGCTGGTAGCCACGTAGAAAAGCACGTTCTAACGGATCACGCTTGAGTCTTCTCATTGGGTGTTGCCCTCAGTTATTGACTAGAATGTTGCCGCTGGCTTTAGAGTAAAGCCTTATACTGTACAGTTAAGAAACTCATATGCTCCAAGATGAGTTTCGAGCAGTGCAAAAAGCGAAAAGCTCATCCCATTTCTAACCAATCTGCGTAGAGGATGGAATGATTGTTTTCGTATATGCAGCTGCTTTTTTGTAACAAAAGGGCATAAGTGACATATAGTTTCATAATTAAAGACGCTAAAGCGCTGTTTATCGTGCTTTTTAGTCTTGAAATGCCCACGATAAACGATGACTCAGAATTCGAGCTAGCGTCATAAAATCGATGAAAGGTCACCTTGGTGATCCATCAAAAAACGCTAGATATAGAAAATAGAATTAAATTAAGTACCCACTGGAAATTTTATGCCGGCCAATAAAGAAGTAGAACTGTACCTAACATGCCCAAAAAGCCTTGAGGGTCTGTTGCTTGATGAAGCACAGTCACTTGGTCTAAACGATGCTCGTGAACATTTATCAGGCGTCTCAGGACGCGGCACGATGGAGACTGCCTATCGAATGTGTCTGTGGTCGCGGCTGGCTAACCGTGTTCTGTTGGTACTGAAACGTTTTAGCGTAAAAACTGTTGAAGATTTGTATCACGGCGTCAATGACATCGATTGGGCTGAGCATTTACAGGCCAATGGTACATTGTCGGTTGAATTTACCGGCCGTGGATCAGGTATTGATAACACCCACTTTGGTGCGTTAAAAGTCAAAGATGCGATTGTTGATGCCTTGCGTGATAAAGAAGGCAATCGTCCGTCAGTTGATAAAATCAGCCCTGATGTACGTATTCACTTGCACCTCAATCGTGGTGAAGCAACCTTGTCACTGGACTTATCCGGTACCAGCTTGCACCAGCGCGGTTATCGTTTGCAGCAGGGTGCTGCACCGTTAAAAGAAAACTTGGCTGCCGCTATTTTATTACGTGCAGGCTGGCCAGCATTGGCCGAGCAGGGCGCAGCCTTGGTTGACCCCATGTGTGGTGTGGGTACATTCCTGATTGAAGGTGCCATGATGGCGGCGGATATTGCACCTAACTTACGCCGTGAGCGCTGGGGCTTTACCAACTGGTTGGGTCACAACCCTGAAGATTGGCAGCCGTTATTTGCAGAAGCGCAAGAACGTGCCGAGATCGGTTTATCCAAGCCTCCATTGTGGATACGTGGTTATGAAGGTGATCCACGCTTGATTCAGCCGGCACGCAATAATATCGAGCGCGCAGGACTTGAGCGTTGGGTGAATATATACCAAGGTGAACTGGCTACATTTGAACCAAAACCAGACCAAGGTCAAACCGGTCTAGTCGTCACTAACCCACCCTACGGTGAGCGTTTAGGTGATGAAGCCAGCTTGCTCTATCTCTACCAGTATTTAGGTGAGCGTTTACGTACGGCGTGTTTAGGTTGGGAAGCAGCGGTATTTACCGGTGCACCACAACTGGGCAAGCGTATGGGTTTACGCAGTCATAAACAGTACTCATTGTTTAATGGTGCCTTACCTTGCCGTCTGCTGTTATTTCAAGTACAGCCAGAGCGCTTTGTTCTAGCTGATCGTATGAGCACACACGTAAAGCCCGGTACTGCCGTTGTTGATCACGATGAAGCACCTCGCTTAACTGGCGAACCTGAGCGCACAGTGGCTCCAGTAGAAACTGCACGTTTAAGCGAAGGTGGGCAGATGTTTGCTAACCGTCTACAAAAGAATTTAAAGCAACTGGGCAAGTGGGCACGTAAAGAAGGAGTGGAATGCTACCGTCTCTACGATGCAGATATGCCTGAATATGCTTTAGCTGTTGATCTCTATGCGGATTGGGTGCACGTTCAAGAATATGCCGCACCTAAAACCATCGATCCAGAAAAAGCCAAAGGTCGCTTTTTGGATGCTTTAGCAGCGATTCCAACGGTGTTGGATGTACCACCCGAGCGCATTGTGATTAAACGTCGTGAGCGTCAAGCCGGTACGCGTCAATATGAGCGTCAAGCGGAGCGCGGTCAGTTTATGCATATCAGCGAAGGTGGCGTTAAGTTGCTGGTCAATTTAACTGACTACTTGGATACCGGTATCTTCCTCGATCACCGTCCAATGCGCATGCGTATTCAACAAGAAGCGGCAGGTAAGCGCTTTTTAAATCTATTTTGCTATACAGCTGCGGCCACTGTGCATGCTGCGAAAGGTGGTGCGCGTACCACTACCAGCGTGGATTTATCCAAAACCTATCTGGATTGGGCTAAGCGTAATCTGGCATTAAACGGTTTTTCCGATAAACATGATTTAGTTCACGCTGATGTGATGGTGTGGCTAGAAAATGATCGTGAAATGTATGACCTGATTTTTGTTGATCCACCGACGTTTTCTAACTCAAAGCGTATGGAAGATGTGTTTGATATTCAGCGTGACCATATCGTCCTGCTGGACCGTGCTATGGCACGTTTAGCACCGGGTGGCAGCTTGTATTTCTCTAACAACTTCCGTCGCTTTGTTATGGATGAAAGTGTTGAAGCACGCTATCAGGTGACCAATATCACCGAGAAAACCTTTGACCCTGACTTTGCGCGCAATAAAAAGATTCACCAAGCGTGGCATATAACTCAGCGTACTGACTGATTTATATCGTCTAATGATTGAGCGACGCGTATGATAGCCCACTTGCAAATTTTGCAATTTAATAATTGAAAGCGACCCACCGGGAGGTGCTTATATGAAAGATAAAATCAAGAAGACTACTGCACCAGTAGTTGAGAAACCACAAAACGATAAAGCCAAAAAAGGTGCTATTGCACCGGTTGGCGAAAAGCTGCAGAAAGTACTCGCACGCATGGGCTTCGGCTCACGTCGCGATATTGAGCAGTGGATCAGCGATGGCCGTGTATTGGTTAACTCACGTGTTGCCAAGTTAGGTGCGCGTGTGGATGCATTGGATGCGATCACTGTCGATGGTCGTCCGCTTAAGCAAGATGCAGAAACTTATTTGCAGCGTCGTGTGCTGATTTATAACAAGCCTGAAGGCGAAGTGTGCACACGTAAAGATCCAGAAGGTCGTCCTACGGTATTTGATCGTTTACCACGCCCGCATACCGGTCGCTGGATCAATATCGGTCGTCTGGATATCAATACCACAGGCTTGCTGATGTTTACCACTGATGGCGAACTGGCTAACCGTTTAATGCATCCCTCATATCAGATGGACCGTGAATACGCGGTACGTGTACGCGGTGAAGTCACCGATGAGATGATTGAAAACCTTAAAAACGGTGTAATGCTTGAAGACGGTCCAGCGAAGTTTACCGACGTGCAGGCTGCGCCCGGTGGCGAAGGTTTTAACCGCTGGTTCCACTGCGTTGTGATGGAAGGCCGTAACCGTGAAGTACGTCGCCTGTGGGAATCACAAGATGTAGTGGTCAGCCGCTTGAAACGTGTACGTTTTGGACCGGTATTCTTAACGTCAGAGTTAAGTGTCGGACGCTGGCGTGAAATGGGTCAGGCTGAAGTCGACATTCTCAGTAAAGAAGTCGGTCTTGAGCCAATTGCTTTGGCAGAAGTGAGCGAAAAAGCGAAGGACAAACTGGAGCGCCAGCAGCGTAAAATTGCTCGTCCTGTTGCCCAAGTGCGTGACAACCGTCGTCCAGAAAAGAAAACTGTATACAGCACTAATAAAGAAAAACCGGATGAATTTGATAAGGGTGCGCGACGTTCACGTCCGACCACCTCGACAGGTTCTAAGCCGACGGGTGCTAAAAAGCCAACCGTACGTCGCTTACGTCCTGAGTAAATCTGGCTTTAAGTGTTAATACTACAACTTGCACTCTTGCTTTAGAGTGCAAGTTGTACTTGATTGCGGCCAAGGTGTTTAGCCGCATACAGCGCGATATCTGAGCGCTGCAATAGATTGTGCAAAGACTCTTGTGCAATTAATGTTGCACAGCCAATACTGGCTGTTAGCGTAATAGAGTGCTTTTCATAATCAATCAATAATGCTTCCAAAGCTTCTCGTAGACGTTCGGCGACTAAAGCTGCGCCCTCACTGCATGTGTTCGGCAGTACGGCTAAAAACTCCTCACCACCATAGCGAAATAGCGCATCAGTGCTACGCAATTGCTTTTGAATGGTTCTAGCCACCTCAATTAAAACAGCATCGCCCGCACTATGACCATAGCTGTCATTGATCCGCTTAAAGTAATCAATATCAATCATCAGTGCTGATAAAGGCTGTTGGTGACGCTGCGCCGTGGCGATATCGCGCTCTAATGTTTGTTGCATGGCAAAGCGATTGCCAGCACCGGTTAATGGATCTTGCAATGCACTTTGTAACGCTGCCGCATAGAGCAGACCATTACGCACTGGCAAAATCAAACTGGCGATAATGGATTCAAAGTCCCCCAGTTCGTTTTCACTAAAGCTGCTTTCTCGAGTAAAGGTGATATCACCTAAAAACTCACCTCGGTAGCTGAGGTTGTATCTAACACTGTGCTTTTTATGCAGACCTAAATTGATTTCAATATTCTGTCCGCTATGACTAAAAGCCAGAGAGCTATAGCTAATCAAACGATTTGATATGTTAAAAAACATCTCTAAGATCAGGCGTAAATCCAATGAGCTTTGCAACTGCATTGTTAACTGCTGGCGTACTTCCGCATGCGACAAAGCAATAAGCGGCAGCATCTGCGCTGTATCAGAAGAGCGTCGTGCAGTATTTTTATCAATATTGATAATATTGCCAGCGGGTTGTGTATTCATAATAATGTCTCACCTTAAGCGATCTTACTTATAGGTAAGCGATTATCGTGCCAACTATTTTAACCCTTTATAATCAATGACTTAGGATTTATATTAATTCAAGCGTCAAGGATATTGGCATAAGGCCAGCATACTATGTTTAAGCTGAAACATAGGTGTCAGAATTATGACGTAGTCACTCTGCTGTAAGTGAACGCTATTAAATTGGCGTGCGGGCAGGGAGGGAGATTTGCGATGGCAGCGCCAAGCTTAGGCTATGGCACTGCCGTTGCAGCGTGCAAATCAGTTACTGTGCATTAAAAGCTTGTCCAGTTACACCAGTGCTATCAGGGCCCATTAAGTATAAATACAAGGGCATAATTTGCGCAGGTGTTGGATTGTTCAGCGGGTTCTCGCCGGGATAGGCATGGGCGCGCATATCTGTACGGGTCGCGCCAGGGTTGATGCTATTGGCACGAATAGTGGTGTCGTCCATTTCATCGGCCATCACTTGCATCAAGCCTTCTGTAGCGAACTTAGACACAGCGTAAGCGCCCCAGTAGGCTCGACCTTTACGCCCCACGCTGCTTGAGGTAAAGATCACCGAGGCATCTTTTGATAAACGCAGTAAGGGCAGCATGGCACTATTGAGCATAAACATCGCATTGACGTTAATCTGCATCACCTTGGCAAAATTTTCACCGGCTAACTGCTCCAGCGGCGTGCGTGGACCTAAGATAGAGGCGTTATGCAGTAAACCGTCAAGATGACTGAACTCAGTCTCAATCATTGCGGCTAATTCGGTGTAAGCCTCGGGGCTGGCTTTTTCAAGATCCAACGGAATCACAACAGGCTCAGGATGGCCTGCAGCAACAATCTCATCATAGACGGCATTTAAACGTTTTTCGGTTTTACCCAAGAGTAATACGGTTGCGCCGAGAGCTGCATAGGAGCGCGCCGCTTCAGCACCGATGCCGCGACCCGCACCAGTGACAAGAATGATACGGTCTTTTAATAATTGAGCAGGTGCAGTGTAATCAAACATAACTCATCTCTTTAAAATCAATAAGGTACGCTTATAAAGCGTGTATTCACTGCCTATTGAGCAGAGCGCTGACTCAACCGCAATGAGCAGCCGCATTGCGTTCGAGTAGTTCTTCGAGTTCGCCAATGATCTCAATCACAGCATCTGCCCCCCAGTTACTCGGGTTGTCATGCGCTTGGTTGTAACCATAACGCACGGCAACGGTGTGCATATTGGCAGCACGACCTGCGTCAATATCCCGTTGATCATCGCCAACATAAATGACTTGGCGCGGATCAAGCTGCAACTGTTCACAGGCCAGCAAGAGCATATCGGGTGCTGGCTTGCTGTGTTCGACATGATCAGGGCAGAGTAAAACGGCACTGCGAGACGATAGATTGAGTGCATCCATCAAAGGTTGCGCAAAACGCAGTGGTTTATTGGTGGCAACACCCCAGCGAATGCCCGCATCATCTAAGCGCTGCAGGAGATCTAAAACCCCAGGAAAAGGCTCAGTCAACTGTGCGTACTGCACATCATAACGCGCGAGAAAATCATCACGTAAAGCGGGCAGCGTAGGGTCGTCCAACTCTAAAGCAAAGGCACAGGCCACCATGACCAATGCGCCTTGCGAAATATGCTGGCGAAACTCTGCTTCATCTTTGAGTTCAGCTAGGCCATGCTCGGCACGCATACTCTGGATAATGGCGTAAAAATCTTGCGCGGTATCCAGCAGTGTGCCATCCATATCAAACAATACGGCTTGAATACGCATCAGTCGTCCTTGGTGGTGTGCAACATATAGTTCACGTCCACATCAGCTTCAAGTTTGTAGCGTTTAGTCAGCGGATTGTAAGTCAAGCCAATAATATCTTGTACCTGCAGTCCTGCAGCACGACTCCAAGCACCCAGCTCAGATGGGCGAATAAACTTTTTAAAATCATGAGTGCCGCGTGGCAGCAGGCGCATAATATATTCAGCACCAATAATGGCAAATAGATATGCTTTGGGATTACGGTTGATGGTTGAGAAGAATACTTGGCCACCGGGTTTTACTAAGGTGTAGCACGCGCGAATAATCGATGCAGGGTCAGGCACGTGCTCAAGCATTTCTAAGCAGGTGACCACATCAAATTGACCGGGCATTTCTTCGGCTAACTCTTCAGCAGTGATTTGACAATAAGTCACATCAACACCACTTTCCAGCTGGTGCAAGCGCGCTACAGCAAGAGGAGCTTCGCCCATATCAATACCGGTGACATGCGCGCCGCGCTGAGCCATCGCTTCACTGAGAATTCCGCCACCACAGCCTACGTCTAATACTTTCTGGTCGGCGAGCGGTGCGCGTTCATTAATCCAATTCACACGTAATGGATTGATGTCGTGCAAAGGTTTAAATTCACTTTCACGATCCCACCAACGATGTGCTAAGGCTTCAAACTTCGCAATTTCAGCATGGTCTACATTAATCATAACCCTGTCCTATACGATATATACTGCGATTTAAGCTGTATATCATGCCAGTTTTTCTGGTTTTTTGCTTTAGTGTTCGTCAGTAATAGCGATGTATGTATCTTTGTTGCTTCAGGTCAATATATGCCTTATTGCTTTTTGGATATTTTACTAGCCCAAAATTGGCTTTTTGCAATAATACTCTGTTCATCCATGCGCACCAGTTGGCGGTCTTTTAATAGTTGTTTACCACCCACCCAAACATGCTCAACGCAGTTGCGGGCTGCAGCATAAATTAATTGGGAAACAGGATCGTAGACCGGCTGTAGCGACAGATCATTAAAATTAAAAGCGGTGATATCAGCCAGCTTACCCACTTCGAGTGAGCCAGTTTGCGCATCAATGCCCAACGCGCGCGCGCCATTTAACGTTGCCATACGCAATGCGCGATGCGCATCAACAGCACTGGCTGATTGCGCCACAGCTTTAGCTAATAACGCTGCCGTGCGGGTTTCGCTCAGTAGATCGAGACTATTATTGCTAGCCGCACCATCAGTACCAATGGCAACATTCACACCTGCATTCCATAGGCGCTCAATCGGGCAAAAACCACTGGCCAGTTTTAAATTCGATACAGGGCAGTGAATAACACTGCTATTACTCTGTACCAGCAGGGCGATATCCTCATCATTCACTTGCGTCATATGCACGGCTTGAAAGCGCGGACCGAGTAAGCCTAGACGAGCGAGGCGCGCCAGCGGGCGCTCACCGTATTTTTCTAAACTTTGTTGGACCTCTGCAGCGGTTTCATGCACATGCATTTGCACCGGAGCATCCAGTTGCGCTGCCAGCATGACAATATTCTCTAAACCTGCATCGCTGACGGTGTAGGGCGCGTGAGGGCCAAAACCTATAGTTAGACGCGGATGTTGTTTAAAGTCATCAAAAAGCTGCAGGCCTTTGCGTAAGGCTTCGGCACTGTCGCGTGCGCCGGGTACAGGGAAGTCCAACATAGGCACGGTGATCTGTGCGCGAATACCGCTGCTATGCACTTGTTGACAAACAATCTCAGGGAAAAAGTACATATCTGAAAAACAACTGATGCCGTTTTTCAACTGCTCAGCAATCGCCAGATCAGTGCCATCACGAATAAAGTCTTCATCAACCCAGCGCGCTTCAGCTGGCCAAATATGCTCATTGAGCCATGCCTGTAAGGGCAGATCATCTGCTAGGCCACGAAACAAGCTCATAGCGGCATGGCCGTGAGCATTAATTAAGCCGGGCGTTAATAAAGTGTTGGGCAGCTCGCGAATATCAGCACAGGGTATCTTCAGCGCTTGCTCACGGGGTGCGATCAGTGCAATACGATCACCACGAATACCAATAGCGTAGTTTTTTAACACAATGCCTGCCGGTTCGACGGGCACCAGCCACTCGGGCAATAACAAACAATCCAACGGCGAGTGCGACATGCGTGGCTTCCTGCTCAAATAAGGTTAACGTGTGCTTTTATGGATCAAGGCGTTGAATGTCGATTGACGCTGCAGCGGGCCAATAAGGCACAGCCATTATGCTGTATTGACTGCAGACTCGGTTATAATTGCTTATTTTTCAAGGGGTCATGTCCATGATACGTGAACAGATGCTTGCCGCAGAGAAAGTTAAAGCGCTTGAATGGCGTGACAATGCGCTGTATTTACTGGATCAGCGCGTACTGCCACAGCAAGAACTCTGGCAACGTTATGAAACAGCGGCGGATGTGGCGCAAGCCATTCGTGAGATGCGTGTACGCGGCGCACCAGCTATTGGTATTGCTGCTGCCTTTGCGGTGGTGCTCGCCGCCCAACAGCATCTGGCACAGCAGACTGTTGATCTTCAGGTTGCATTAGAAGCTGACTTTGATTTGCTTGCAGAATCACGTCCCACGGCTGTGAATTTGTTTTGGGCATTACAAAAAATGCGCGACTGTTTGCCCCAGGCTGTTTTGAGCGCGCAGCCCTTAGCAATGCTTGAAGCGCAGGCTGTTGCTATTTTAAATGGCGATCGTGAAGCCAACTTACATACAGCGCAGTTGGGCTTGCAAGTGATTCGCGAAGCCAACCCTGCAGCACAGCATGTGATGACTCACTGTAATACCGGCGCGTTAGCAACCGGTGGTTTTGGTACTGCGCTGGGTGTGATTCGCGCAGCTTACTTAGATGGTTTGGTTGATTGTGTGCATGTCAATGAAACTCGGCCTTGGCTGCAAGGCTCGCGCTTAACAGCTTGGGAGTTGGTTGGGGAGGGTATTCCCAGCCTGCTGAACGTTGATTCCACTGCGGCGCATTTAATGGCGCAAGGTCAAATCACTTGGGTGATCGTTGGTGCTGACCGTATTACCGCCAATGGCGATGTGGCCAATAAGATCGGCACCTATCAGCTGGCCGTGTTGGCTCGTTACCATCAGGTTAAAGTGATGGTGGTTGCGCCCAGCTCAACGATTGATATGCAACTGAGCAGCGGTGCAGAGATTCCAATTGAAGAACGTGATGGCGAAGAGATTCTTTATATCGGTGGGCAGCGTATTGCCGCACAGATTGACGCATTTAATCCTGTGTTTGATGTCACGCCTGCTGATTTGATTGATGTCATCGTGACTGAACGCGGTGTGGTTAAATATCCGAATGAACAAAAAATGCGAGCATTGATGCAGAACTGATTTAAAGAGATTTATTCGACGCAGTCTGTGGTGAAAATAAGCCACTGTGCGATAAAAGCAACTTAGACAGATAAAGCCTAGAAAAGCCGTAGCGGAGATTGAGCGCGCTTGTAGCGCATGTGTTACTATTGGCGGCTTGAAATGGGCATGATGAATTATAAGGAACCGCGCTTCCATGGGTGAATTGGCCAAAGAAATCCTTCCGATCAGTATCGAAGATGAAATGCGACAGTCGTACCTCGATTATGCAATGAGCGTAATTGTAGGGCGGGCGTTGCCAGACGCACGTGACGGTTTGAAACCTGTTCACCGTCGCGTCCTGTTTGCGATGCGAGAATTGGGTAACGACTGGAATAAACCGTATAAGAAATCGGCACGTGTTGTCGGTGACGTGATTGGTAAATATCACCCTCATGGTGATACTGCGGTATACGACACTATTGTACGTATGGCCCAACCCTTCTCTTTACGTTACTTATTGGTCGATGGCCAAGGTAACTTTGGTTCTGTCGATGGTGATAACGCAGCTGCAATGCGTTATACCGAAGTACGCATGACCAAGTTAGCTCATGAGCTGCTGGCAGACCTTGAAAAAGAAACAGTGGATTGGGTGCCGAACTACGACGGCACTGAAATGATTCCCGCTGTTCTGCCAACTAAAGTCCCCAACCTACTGGTAAACGGTTCTTCTGGTATTGCCGTAGGTATGGCAACCAATATTCCACCGCATAACCTGACGGAAGTGATCAATGGCTGCTTAGCCTTGATCGACAATCCGGACATCAGCATCGATGAGCTGATGGAGTTTATTCCAGGTCCTGATTTTCCCACTGCGGGAATCATCAACGGTCGCGCTGGTATTATTGAAGCCTACCGTACCGGTCGTGGCCGCATTTATATGCGCGCACGTACTGCAATCGAAGATATTGATAAAGTCGGTGGTCGTCAGCAAATCATTATTAATGAGCTGCCGTACCAACTGAATAAAGCTCGCTTGATTGAAAAAATCGCTGAGCTGGTGAAAGAGAAAAAGCTCGAAGGCATCAGTGAACTGCGCGATGAGTCTGATAAAGACGGTATGCGCGTAGTGATTGAATTGCGTCGTGGTGAAGTGCCGGAAGTGGTGCTTAATAACCTCTATGCACAAACACAGATGCAAAGCGTGTTTGGTATTAACGTCGTCGCCTTGGTTGACGGTCGTCCGCGTTTGCTGAACCTGAAAGACATGCTTGAAGTCTTTGTCCGTCACCGCCGTGAAGTGGTGACGCGCCGTACCGTGTTTGAGCTGCGTAAAGCGCGCGAACGTGGTCACGTGCTTGAAGGACAAGCCGTTGCGCTATCTAATATTGATCCTGTAATTGCCATGATCAAAGACTCGCCAACCCCTGCTGAAGCTAAAGAGCGTTTGATTGCTACTGCATGGGAATCCAGCGCAGTGGCTGACATGGTTGATCGCTCCGGCGCTGTATCAAGCCGTCCAGAAGACTTGGACGAGCAGTATGGTATGCGTGATGGTTTCTATCACCTATCACCTGAGCAAGCACAAGCTATTCTTGAATTACGCCTGCACCGTTTAACCGGTCTTGAGCATGAAAAACTACTCAGTGAATACCAAGAGATTCTCTTGCAAATTGGTGAGTTGCTGAAGATTCTTGGCAGCGCTGAGCGTTTGCTGAAAGTGATTCGCGAAGAGTTAGAAAAAGTCAAAGCTGACTTTGGTGATGAGCGTCGCACTGAAATCACTGCATCACGCGTTGATTTAACCATTGCTGATCTCATTACCGAAGAAGAGCGCGTAGTCACTATTTCAAGTTTAGGTTATGCGAAAAGCCAGCCGCTGGACGCTTACGATGCACAACGTCGTGGTGGTCGCGGTAAAGCTGCAACTGGCGTTAAAGATGAAGACTATGTCGAGCATCTGCTGGTAGCCAACAGTCACACCACGCTGCTGCTGTTCTCTAGCAAAGGTAAAGTGTACTGGAAGCGCACCTTTGAAATTCCAGAGGCATCACGCACCTCACGTGGCCGTCCAATTATTAACTTATTGCCGTTAGATGAAGGTGAGAAAATCACCGCCATGTTACCGGTCGATGAGTACACCGAAGACTATTATGTCTTTATGGCAACCGCTAACGGTACAGTGAAAAAAACGCCACTGGAGCAATTCAGCCGCCCACGTACCTCGGGCTTGATTGCTTTAGCTTTAGATGAAGACGATACGCTAATTGCTGCGGCAGTGACCGATGGCAAGCGTGAAGTGATGCTGTTCTCTGATGGCGGTAAAGTCACACGCTTTGCGGAAACGGATGTACGTGCCATGGGCCGTACTGCTCGCGGTGTGCGTGGTATGCGTCTACTCGAAGATCAAAAGCTGATCTCAATGATTATCCCTGAAGAGGGCAGTGAGATTCTGACTGCGTCTGAGCGTGGCTTTGGTAAGCGTACAGCCATTACTGATTTCCCGAGCTACCGTCGTGGCGGTCAGGGCGTGATTGCGATGGTGTGCAGTGAGCGTAACGGTAAATTAGTCGGCGCTATCCAAGTCTTGGATGGTGAAGAAATTATGTTGATTTCAGACCAAGGCACCTTGGTACGAACGCGTGTTGATGAAGTCTCATCCTTGTCGAGAAATACTCAGGGTGTCACTTTGATTCGCTTAGCCAATGATGAAACCTTAGTTGGACTCGAGCGTGTACAAGAACCAACCATAAGCGATGATGATGAAGCGCTTGTAGACGGTGAAGAGAATGCAGAGGAGGCGTCCGTTACTGAGGCGCCAGTTGTTAATCAAGATGACGTTGGTGAGAGTGAGCAGCCTCTTGCTGATGAGTCAAACAACCCAGAAGAGTGATAGTGCAGTGAGTCGATTCTATAATTTTTGCGCAGGTCCTGCTGCGCTGCCTGAAGCGGTTTTAAAACAGGCACAAAGTGAGTTGCTAGACTGGCATGGCAAAGGCTTATCCGTGATGGAAATGAGCCACCGCAGTGATGATTACACTGCGATTGCCCATGAAGCCGAGCAAGATTTACGTGACCTGTTAAGCATTCCAAGCAACTACAAAGTGTTGTTTATGCAAGGTGGCGCAAGCCAACAGTTCGCGCAAATCCCGCTGAACTTTTTAGCCGATGGCGGTTGTGCTGACTATATCGATACCGGTATCTGGTCACGCAAAAGCATTGATGAAGCACGCCGTTTTGGCAATATCAATGTGGCAGCCAGCGCTAAAGCTTACGACTACTTTACGATTCCAGGTCAAAACGAATGGAACCTCAGTAAAGATGCAGCTTATGTGCATTACGCCAGTAACGAAACCATCGGTGGTTTGCAGTTTGATTGGACGCCAGAAACAGGCGATACGCCATTGGTTGTTGATATGTCATCTGACATCCTGTCTAGACCATTGAATGTCAGTGACTACGGTATGATTTATGCCGGCGCACAGAAAAACATTGGTCCAAGTGGTTTAGTGGTGGCGATTGTGCGTGAAGACTTGCTGGGTCACGCCCGCTCCAGCTGCCCAACCATGCTTAACTACAAAGTTGCGGCTGATAATGGCTCGATGTACAACACGCCAGCAACCTTCTCTTGGTATCTGTCAGGCTTAGTCTTTAAGTGGCTTAAAGAGCTGGGCGGCCTAGAGGCCATGGCTAAACTCAATCATGCTAAACAAGCGCTGCTGTACAAAGCTATTGATGACAGCGACTTTTATAGTAACCCGATTTCTAAAAATGCTCGTTCTTGGATGAACGTGCCGTTCCGTTTGGCTGATGCCAAGCTGGATAAGGCCTTTTTAGAGGGTGCAGATGAGCACGGCTTACTCAACTTGCAAGGTCACCGTTCAGTCGGTGGTATGCGCGCTTCTATTTATAATGCCGTGACGATTGAAGCGGTTGAAGCTTTAGTGGCTTATATGCAAGCCTTCGAGAAGGAGCACGCATAATGAGCGAGCAAGCACTGCAGGCGTTACGCGTACGCATTGACAACTTAGATGAGCAGATTCTTGAGTTGATCACTCAGCGTGCTCGTTGCGCACAGGAAGTAGGTCATATCAAAATGGCTACTTTACCTGAAGGCGAAACAGCTATTTTTTATCGCCCAGAACGTGAAGCGCAAGTGCTTAAACGCATTATGGAACTCAATAAAGGCCCGCTCGATAACGAAGAGATGGCGCGTTTGTTCCGTGAAATCATGTCCACCTGTCTCGCCCTTGAGCAACCCTTAAAAGTAGCTTACTTAGGCCCTGAAGGTACGTTTTCGCAAGCAGCAGCACTGAAGCACTTTGGTAAAGCTGTGATTAGTAAGCCGATGGCTGCGATTGATGAGATTTTCCGTGAAGTCGCCGCCGGTGCCGTCAACTTTGGTGTTGTACCGGTTGAGAACTCAACAGAAGGTGTGATTAACCACACGCTGGATAGTTTTCTTGAGCATGACTTAGTGATTTGCGGTGAAGTTGAACTGCGCATCCACCATCACTTGCTGGTGGCAGATAACACTAAAACCGAAAAGATTTCACGTATTTACTCACACGCACAGTCATTAGCGCAGTGTCGTAAATGGTTGGATGCGCATTATCCAAACGTTGAGCGTGTTGCTGTATCAAGCAACGCAGAAGCGGCTAAGCGTGTTAAAAGCGAGTGGAATAGTGCAGCCATTGCTGGCGATATGGCTGGGCAACTGTACGGCCTAACGATTTTGGCTGACAAAATTGAAGACCGTCCGGACAACTCGACGCGCTTTTTGATTATTGGTAATCAAACGGTACCTGCTACCGGTGATGATAAAACCTCGATTATTGTCTCAATGAGCAATAAGCCTGGTGCACTGCACGAGCTGCTCGTGCCGTTTCATGCCAGTGGTATTGATCTAACCCGTATCGAGACGCGCCCATCACGCAGTGGTAAATGGACTTATGTGTTCTTTATCGATTTTGTCGGTCACAAAGATGATCCGCTGGTCAAGAGTGCACTTGAAAGTATTACTCAAGAAGCTGTTGGTTTAAAGGTTTTAGGTTCCTACCCCAACGCTGTTCTCTAACCGTGTTATAGCTGCCGTTTAAACAGCGGCAGCCGATTGTTTGAGGAACGTAAATGAGCTGTGAATTTTTAGCTGCGGCATTACCCAGTGTCCAGAAGTTATCTCCCTATGTGCCCGGCAAACCCGTTGAAGAGTTAGCGCGGGAATTGGGTCTCAATCCTGCTGATATTGTTAAATTAGCCAGTAACGAAAACCCACTTGGACCTAGTGCAAAGGTGTGTGCGGCGATTAGCCAAGCACTGCCCGAGTTGACTCGTTATCCGGATGGCAGTGGTTTTACACTTAAAACCAAGTTAGCCGAGCGCTATGCGGTTGAGCCAGAGCAAATCACTTTAGGTAATGGCTCCAACGATATTCTTGAATTGGTGGCACGTGCGTGGTTAGCGCCAGGGCGTAACGCGATATTTAGTGCGCATGCCTTTGCTGTCTATCCGATTGCTACGCTGGCTTCCGGCGCAGAGTGCCGTGAAATACCCGCCAAAGATTACGGCCATGATCTGGATGCGATGGCTGCAGCGATTGATGACAATACTCGTGTGATCTTTATTGCTAATCCAAATAACCCCACCGGTACTTGGTTTAACCAAGCCGCGCTGAATGTGTTCTTGAGCAAAGTGCCGAAGAATGTGTTGGTGGTGTTGGACGAGGCTTATATTGAATATGCTGCGGACAGTGATCTGCCCGATGGCATGGATTATCTAAGTCGCTATAGCAATCTGTTGGTGTCACGCACATTCTCTAAAGCTTATGGCTTAGCGGCTTTACGCGTGGGTTATGCGATTTCATCGAAAGAAATTGCCGACGTATTAAACCGTGTTCGTCAGCCATTTAACGTGAACAGTCTCGCTTTGGTCGCCGCATGTGCAGCACTAGAAGATATCGACTATTTAGAGCGCAGTCGCACGCTGAATACGCAAGGTATGCAGCAGTTGGAAGACGGTTTTAAACAGCTGGGTCTATCTTGGTTGCCTTCGCGCGGTAACTTTATTGCGGTTGATTTTAATCGTGATGCGGCATCAATCAACCAAGCGTTGCTTGAGCAGGGTGTGATTGTGCGCCCCGTAGCAGGTTATGCCATGCCAACGTTTTTACGTGTATCCATTGGTACCCAAGCAGAAAACCAACGTTTTCTAGATGTGTTAACTCAGGTTTTACAGCAGGCTTAATATGCAAACAACGCTCACTTCAGCGCCGCTGGTGAATCGCTTGGTCGTGGTTGGCTTAGGACTCATCGGCGCCTCATTTGCTAAAGGTGTACGCCAAGCGGGCTTAGCAAGTGAAGTGGTTGGCGTCGACTTAAATAAGCAAGCGTGCCTGCGTGCTGTAGAACTGGGTATTGTCGACAGTTGCACTACACAGCTGGCTGAAGCATGTCGTGGTGCTGATGTAGTGATGCTGGCAGTGCCTGTTTTAGCTTTAAAAGGCTTGTTAGTTCAGCTGGCAGCACTCAAGCTGGATCAAACGATTATTACCGATGCTGGCAGCGTAAAAGGCCACTTGCTGGCTGCTGCCCACGACGCATTTGGTTATTTGCCGCCACTGCTCGTACTCGGCCATCCGATTGCTGGCTCTGAGCGCAGCGGTGTTGAAGCAGCCAACCCTGATTTATTTAAATACCATAAAGTCATACTGACGCCCCATGACCAGACTGATCCTGACGCTTTATTATGCGTGAAAAAGCTCTGGCAAGGTTTAGGCGCTGACGTGGAAAACATGAGCGTTAAGCAGCACGATCGCGTGCTGGCGGCCACCAGCCATTTACCGCATTTATTGGCGTTTGGCTTGGTGGATTCATTGGCAAAACGTAGCGAAAACTTAGAGATTTTCCGCTATGCCGCCGGCGGCTTTCGTGACTTTACTCGCATTGCTGGCAGTGACCCGTTGATGTGGCACGATATATTTCTGGCCAACCGTGATGCTGTGTTAGAGCAGTTGGATCAGTACCGTGAGGATCTTGATGCCTTGCGCAATGCGATTGCCGAAGAAGATGGGCGTCACTTGCTTGGTGTATTTACCCGCGCACGTGTAGCTCGCGAACATTTCAGTACAATTTTAGCCCAAAGGGCCTATGTGAAAACCATGCTTGATAATGATCTGATTTTTTTAGCCAGCCCCGGTGGGCAGGTCAATGGCACCATTCGTGTGCCCGGTGATAAGTCCATTTCACACCGCGCCATTATGCTGGGCTCATTAGCCAACGGCGTCACCGAAGTCGAAGGTTTTCTTGAAGGCGAAGATGCACTGGCCACTATTCAAGCGTTTCGCGATATGGGTGTGGTGATTGAAGGGCCTGAAAATGGTCGCGTTGTTGTTCACGGTGTTGGCTTACATGGTTTGCAGGCACCACCGGGTCCCATTTATGTCGGTAACTCGGGAACAACCATGCGTTTGTTGTCGGGTATTTTAGCCGGCCAGCCCTTTGATACGACTCTGACGGGTGATGCATCCTTGTCAAAGCGCCCGATGAACCGTATCGCTAAACCTTTGCGTGAAATGGGTGCAGTGATTGAAACTGCAGCAGAAGGGCGCCCGCCGCTGACGTTACGTGGCGGACAGCGCTTAACCGGTATGCACTATGATATGCCGATGGCCAGCGCCCAGGTGAAGTCTTGTCTGTTGTTGGCCGGCATGTACGCTAGCGGTGAAACCTCAGTGACTGAACCGGCACCAACCCGCGACCATACTGAGCGCATGTTGCGTGGTTTTGGTTATCCGGTTGAAGTGCGTGGCGCGACGGCGAAACTTGAAGCTAATCATCAATTAACCAGTACTCATATTGAAGTCCCTGCGGATATCTCTTCAGCAGCGTTCTTTATGGTTGCAGCCAGTATTGCACCAAATTCTGAGTTGGTTTTACAGCATGTGGGTATCAACCCAACACGCACCGGTATTATCGATATCTTAAAGTTGATGGGCGCTGATTTAAGCCTAGAAAACGTGCATGAAGTCGGCGGCGAACTGGTTGCCGATATACGTGTACGCAGTGCGCGCTTAAAAGGTATCGAGATTCCACTCGAGTTAGTGCCATTGGCCATTGATGAGTTCCCTGTACTGTTTATTGCCGCAGCCTGCGCAGAAGGTCGTACTGTCTTGCGTGGTGCGGAAGAGTTGCGCGTGAAAGAATCTGACCGTATTCAAGTGATGGTCGATGGCTTAACCACTTTGGGTATTCATGCCGAAGGCACACCTGACGGTATTATTATTGAAGGTGGCCAAATGGGCGGCGGTGAAGTCTGGGCACACGGTGATCACCGTATTGCCATGTCCTTTAGTGTGGCTGCTTTACGCGCCAATGCACCGATCCGTATTCATGACAGTGTCCACGTTGCTACTTCATTCCCGAATTTCTTAGCGCTGTGCAAGCAAGTCGGCATGCATGTCGCTGAAGAGGGGCAAGTATGAATGATGTCGTAGTGATCACTATTGATGGACCCAGCGGTTCAGGTAAAGGTACCGTTGCCGGTTTACTCGCTGCAAAATTGCAGTGGCATTTACTGGATTCAGGTGCGCTGTATCGCGTACTGGCTCTTGCTGCACAAAAACACAATGTGGCTTTGGACGACGAAATTGCTTTAGAAGCATTGGCTACAGCTTTAGATGTGCAGTTTGTGCTGGATGGTGAAAGTAACGCGCAGCGTATTCTTCTTGAAAATGACGATGTAACCGACATTATTCGCAATGAAACCGTCGGCGCTTGCGCATCGAAGATTGCTGCTTTACCCGCGGTACGTGCCGGATTGTTACGACGCCAGCACGATTTTCGTCAAGCGCCTGGTTTGATTGCTGATGGTCGTGATATGGGTACTGTGGTTTTTGCTGACGCACCATTAAAGGTATTTTTAACCGCCAGTGCAGAAGAACGTGCACGCCGACGTTATTTGCAGTTGAAGGACAAAGGCGAATCTGTTACGCTCACCAGTCTGCTTGAAGAGATTCGTGCGCGTGATGAACGCGACACCAATCGTACCATTGCTCCGTTGAAGCCTGCAGATGATGCAATCATCTTAGAATCAACGACAATGACCATCGAGCAGGTGCTAGAAAGAATTCTCAGTGAAGTTGCCGTACGCAGCTTGGCTGGATAATCAGAGTAAACCATAATAATGTGGTTTAGCTCTAAAAAGGATCATGGGTAGCCTCCAGATAATGGCTGTCATGTATTCAACTTATTAATAAGACCACATTATATCTGGAATGTGGATTTGGGCAGATTCTTGCCCTCGATCAGCAGGATTAAACATGAGCGAAAGCTTTGCAGACCTTTTTGAAGAAAGCCTAAAAACCCTAGACATGCAACCCGGTGCAATCATCACTGGTTTAATTGTTGATATTGATGGTGAT
>Ga0265295_1003950_pt1 | contig 20611 bp, 20 predicted proteins | sample Munlansysbiofilm_FD_192503 | JGI IMG/M metagenome (GOLD analysis project Ga0265295, IMG submission 192503) | Leachate microbial communities from a municipal landfill in Southern Ontario, Canada - Methane capture system biofilm | ecosystem: Engineered > Solid waste > Landfill > Unclassified ... | reverse complement strand
GAAGAGGTGCGCGTGGCAATTGAAAAAACCATCTACGAAACGCGCAACAACAAAACCATCACCGCGATTGTCGCCATTAACTACGGTGGACGCGATGAAATTTGCCGGGCGGTCAACCGCTTTATGAAGGAGAACCCGGGCCAAAGCATCACCGAGGAAGCACTGGCATCCCATTTGGACTTGCCATCCGTGCCTCCGGTGGATATGATTGTGAGAAGTGCGAATGAAAAACGGCTGAGCAACTTCCTCTTGTGGGACAGTGCGTATGCAGAGCTCGCCTTCTACGAAAAACTGTGGCCCGACTGGAATGAAGAGGATATCCGACAGGTCTGCAGTGATTATGCTGAGAGGGAGAGGAAGTTCGGGGGGGTACAATGACATCCATGACCAAGCGGGTCCTTACTACAGTCGTCACACTGCCTGTTCTTTTCAGTGTCATTTTTTTCCTCCCTTACAACTCGTATCTCGCTCTCTCATTGTTGGCGGTACTCACCGCCATTTTTGGTGCGAAAGAGATGAAGGACCTCTATGAGAAGGCAGAGGGCACGAAACCGCACCTTCCTTGCTACTTTGTTGGCATCCTCCCCTTCGCCCAGTGGCTCCAAATTGCCCATTATCCCCAACTTCCGTTGGTAGATTTGGCCTTTGTCTTGCTTGCATTGAGTTTCTTTTCCACAGAACTTTTCCTAGGCGAGAAGGATGCTTTTGCAAAATCTCTCTCCCGTATTGGAGGAGAGAGCCTTATCCTGCTCTATCCAGGCCTGCTGATTACCTTCATCCAGCGGCTTACCGCCCTTGCCCACCCTACGCAGACACTCTTGCTCTTCTTCTTGCTGGTTTTCGGCAATGATGTCTTTGCATTTGTGTTTGGCATGTCGTTCGGCAGGAACAACAAAGGACTCTTGAAGGTCAGCCCCAACAAGAGTCTCGCAGGGTTTATCGGTGGGACCTTGAGCACCGTAGTGCTCTCATTGCTCTTTTGTCTCATAGTTCCCGGAATCAAGGAAACGATACTTCCCTGGCAGGCAGTACTGCTTGGGCTTGTCACCTCAACTTCAGCCAATATTGGAGATCTCATCGAGAGTGCCTTCAAGCGATCGGCCTCGGTAAAGGACAGCGGAAATCTTATCCCTGGCCGTGGAGGTTTGCTCGATTCCATCGACTCCATGTTGGCAAGCGCCCCAATCTTCTGGGTGTTCCTCTCCCTCTTCTAGGATCCTTATGATAAGAGTCATCATCCTTGGGTGCACAGGAAGCATCGGAAGCACAGCCCTCAAGGCAATCAGGGAGAATCTTGCCCCCTTGCAGGTAGTGGGCTTATGCGCCCACTCACATGCTGAGAGTCTCGCTTCGTTGGCCAAGGAGTTTGGAGCAGAAGCAGTCTGCCTTACCAATGGCGCACACTACGAGTGTACAAATGCAAGAACCTACCGAGGTTTCTCTGGCCTTCAGCAGATGCTGAAGGAGCTGGATGCTGACATCGTCCTCAATGCTATTGCTGGATTTGAAGGTCTCAAAGCCTCCCTGATAAGTCTTGGACAGGGATTCGATCTTGCCCTCGCAAACAAGGAAAGTGTGGTATGTGCCGGCTCCTTTCTCTTTGAGGTGGCAAGAGCGAACAACAGACGCATCATCCCCGTAGACAGTGAACATTCGGCAATCCTGGAGCTCTTGAAGGGAAGGAGCCGTGAATCGGTGGATAGCCTCATTCTCACCGCCAGCGGAGGGCCCTTTCGAACCATGGAGAAAGAGAGATTCTCCTCCATCACCACCGAACAAGCCCTCGCCCACCCTACTTGGAAAATGGGCAGGAAAATCTCCATCGACAGTGCAACCTTGGCCAACAAGGCCCTCGAGGTGATTGAGGCTGCTCATCTTTTTGGGTTCGATGGGGACCACATTGAAGTGGTCATACATCCCCAGTCTATCGTCCACTCCATGATCCGAACGACCGATGGGGCGGTCTATGCCCAGTTGGGCAATCCTGACATGACATTGCCTATCATCAACGCCCTTACGGAAGGCAGCAGAAACCTGGTCAAGCGCCTCGACTTCACCAAGCTCTCGTTGCACTTCGAAGCTCCCGACTACCAGCGTTTCCCCTTGCTCGACCTTGCGTTCTCCATTCTCAAGAGAAAAGGCGCTACCGCCCTTGCATTCAACGCTGCAGATGAAGTGGCAGTGGGAGCCTTCTTGGACGGCTCTATCTCCTATCTGCGCCTCATTGAGGTGGTGCAGAGAACCGTTGAAGAGAATTGGGATGAGAAAATCCATGATTTTGATCAGATCCTTGCCCTCGATGCGAAGGCACGGGATATAGCAAGAAGGCATCTATGACAAGCATAGCTGCCATCCTGATGAAGTATCTCATTGGCTTGGTGGGTATTACGGTCGTAGTGGTTATCCATGAGATAGGGCATCTGCTGGCCGCTCGGGCAAATGGCATCGAGGTGGAAGTCTTTTCTTTCGGACTTGGCCCAAAACTTTGGGGAAAACGAGTGAAAGGGACTGAGTTCCGCCTGAGCCTTTTGCCTCTGGGTGGCTACTGCCGCTTGAAAGGTTCTGATGATCTCAGCCAAGCCCTGATCCACAGACAGCGCTCCTTCACCCATACCGAAGAGGGTTCGCTTTTCAGCGTACACCCTCTCAAGCGTGCATTCACCTACCTATCCGGCCCTATCGCAAACATCCTCTTCTCATTGCTCATCTTTGCGCTCTTGGCTGCCCTTCCCCATCAGGTTATCACCACCGAGGCAAGGATAGCCACCACCAACACCTACCCGCTTCTTTTTGGTCAGGCGATAAGCCCCTCATACGAAGCAGGGCTGCGAAACGGGGATCTGGTCACCAGAGTCGGCAGTACCCAGATTGAAGACTGGGAACAACTTGAAGCTCTGCTGGCAAGCTCTTCCGATGGAACTGAGACGTTTTCAATTCTTCGAAACGGCGAGCGACTGGACATTCCTGTGCAAGCCATGCAAACATCCGACTCCGCTTTCCGCTTTGGTCTCACGCCCTTGCAAGATACACTGGTAGGAAGTGTAAGGCCTGCTACGCCTGAAGCAGCTGCAGGATTGCAGGCCAAGGATCGCATCCTGTTTGTAGATGGCAATGCTGTGGCCAATCATCTTGATCTGCACGCTCTTTTGATGGGAAAAACCGATAGCATAACCCTGACGGTGTTGCGCGATGGAGAGGAACATGCTGTTTCCTTCACCCCTGCCAAAGATGAGGCGGGAAAACCTGTCTTCGGTTTCTCCCTGCAATCCAAGACAAAGCAAATACAGGCCCAGCCTTTCCGTCTGGCACAAGGCTGGGAGACCACAAAGCGCATCACCAGACAAATCTTTGCTGCCATGGAGTTACTGGTGCAACGAAAAGAGGCTGAAGGACGGTCAGAGTTCACAGGGATGGCTCGCTCAGCCTTGATGATCGGTGATATCACCAGCCTTGGTTTCGAGCAAAACAAGCAGAGTGGAGTACATGCACTCCTCTATTTGATGGGGATAGTCTCCATCTCACTCGCCTTGGCAAACAGCATACCGCTGCCCGCCTTTGATGGGGGCCAGATTCTCATCGCATTGGTGGAGTGGATTACGAAACGACAAATCAGACCAAAGACCTACTATGTGTTGCAGTTGGTTGGTATTGGCTGTGTCCTGATCATGTTTCTGCTGTTGACGTTGACGGATATCCGCCACTTCCTACTGCTCAGGCGTTAGGATTGTTGCCTGCTACGTACTTGTGGCTGAACTCCATCTCTTCGAAACGAACGATATTGCTGACAAAGGCGAGGGAGAAGACACCGGTCTCTCCGTTTCTGTTCTTTGCCATGATGATTTTCGTCTCCTGAATGTTGTTCTTCTGACGCTCTGCCTCATCATCGGTTCGGTTCTTGCCTACATCGCGGTGAAGAAGAATGACTACGTCGGCATCCTGTTCAATCGATCCACTGTCCCGGAGGTCGCTGAGCTTCGGTTCCACACCATCGGCTTGCCGCCCCACCTGGGAAAGACAGACTACAGGAACATCAAGCTCGCGCGCGAGCTGCTTCAGTGAACGGCTGATGATGGATATCTGTTCATGACGGGGAATACGGGCATCGGCTTCAGCATCGATGAGACCGATATAGTCGATGAAGATGACTTGGATATCGTGCTCAAGCTTCATTCTTCGTGCTTGGGCCCGCAGCTCCATCAACTTCATGTTCGGCGTATCCTGGATGTAGAGCTCTGCATCATACAGACTGGATGATGCATCAATGATGGCACTCATCTCACTGTTCTTGAGCGTAGCTTTTCTGATATGGGAGAAGTCAACCCGGCTGTGACCGGTGAGAAGGCGCTCCATCAGGCTTGCAGCACTCATTTCCAAGGAGAAAAATGCTACCCGATACTTTTTCTTGACAATCATGTTGAGCGTCAGAGAGAGAGCAAAGGCGGTCTTACCAATTGACGGACGGGCACCCACAATGATGAATTCCTGCTTTTTCAAACCTCCGGTGATGGAGTCGAGCGGAGCATATCCCGTCTCAAACCCATTCTTGACACCGCTTGTTGAACGCATCTCGATATCATTGATGGTAGTGGTGATCAGATCCTTGATGCTGTAGTAGTTGTCGCTTCCAGCTGTTTCATTGCTCAGTTTGGAGAGTGACTGCTCTCCCTCGTCAATGACCTTCTGGATATCGTGCGACTCATCGAAAGCATTGTCTTTCAGCTTGGAGGCAAACAACAACAGTTTGCGTCTCTGGCTCAGGGCTTTGAGAATCTTCGCATAATACGCGGCGTTCGTTGTGGTGGGAACGTCACTGGTGAGCGTTGAAATGTAGGAGAGCCCGCCACACTGGTCGACCAGAGCCTTGCGTTTGAGAAACGCACTGAGGGTGATCAGGTCCAGGGACTCCGAGCTCTCCTGACGAAAGGCTATGATGGCACCGAACAGTTGCTGGTGTGCTACTTTATAGAAGTCATCCTTGCCCAGAAAGTCGGTCACTTCCACAAGGACCTTCTCGTTGAGCAGGATTGCTCCAAGCACCGCGCGTTCGGCTTCCTCATTCTGAGGAGGAACGCGCCCCAGCATACTGTCCATAGCCATACGCTTACTCAGTCACTTCTTCAGTTGCAGCAACCTCAGCGGCAGCAGCTGCAGTAGCAGCGGCCTTGGCAGCTTCAGCTTCAGCCTTGGCAGCAGCCTTGGCAGCCTCTGCAGCAGCCTTGGCCTCAGCAGCCTGGCGAGCCTTCACCGTTGACTCACTTTCGACCACAAGCTTCACTTCTGCACTTTCGTCCTCATAGAGCCGAATGCGAACCGAGTAGGTTCCCACCATCTTGATGGCGTGGGTAGCAACTTCGATCTTCTTTCGTTCGACTTCCAGACCCTGCTTGGCGAGGCCTTCCTGCACCATGGAAGAGGTAACCGAACCGAAGAGCTTGCCGCTCTCGCCTGCGGATACGACCATGGTCAGAACAACCTTGTCCAGCTTTTCCTTCAAGCTTGCGCTTGCAGCACGCTTCTCGACCTTGCGCTTCTCGATAGCCGCGGTGCGAGAGGCAAAGATTGCCTGGTTGGTCTTGGTGAACATGACTGCCATATTGTTGGGCAGCAGGTAGTTACGGGCATACCCGTCCTTAACAACTACAACGTCTCCCTCTTCTCCGAGATTGACGACATCCTGATTGAGAATGATTTTCATAGGGATAACTCCTTACTCATTGCTTCTATACGCTATCCATGTCTCCGTAACCCCTAACAAGGGAAGTACAAAGACAACCACCACGTTCACCCCAGGTATCAGAAACGCCAACAAGAACACCGTGGAAAACAATCTGGCAGTATTGACGACCAAGCCTTTGCGCAACGCGAAATGCGTTACGATGGCCATACCTTGCACAGCATACAGTACGCTACTTCCCAACGCAACCTGCAGTGCCAATGCACGGCTCAAGTAGTTTGCCTTGAAAAGAATCAGTGCCAGCACCACGGTCCAGGACCCGAGAAATACCCAAAGTGTTGCTTCAGGAACTTTCCAGTCTGCAATCCGTTTGCTGAAACCGCTGTCGTACCGATATTGGTAGCTCATCGCCATAAAGGATGTGAATCCCACCAACGCCATACACAGGGGAGCCAACATGGCTCCTATCGCCATAACCGACATCCGATAGAGGCCTCTGAGCTCGCTGTCTGCAAGCAAAGTTGCCGAATCGGTGTTCCCCGATGCCTGTCCGAGAATCATGCGAAAGGTCTCATACATTGCTGAATTGACCCACTCAAGCGCCTCGTTAGGCTTTGAAAATCCAATGACCACCACTACCGAAGCAACCACACCAAACAGGCATGATGCCAGGTATCGATACAGTGTCCGTCGTTCGGAGAGTGCAATCCATACGGCACTCGCGACCAACAACACAGTCGGGATGAACAATCCGATCAGAAGCAGTATTCGGCCTTCCGGGCTGCCCAGGGCATCCCTGGAACGGATGAGCTCGGTTGCTGCCAAAAGCAAGGCAACCAAGGCAACCGGAAGCAAAGCCACTTTCCGATCAGAAAACTTCGGGGCAAGAACCATCAAAGGGATGGTGAAGATCAAGTTGCCGATCATGAGCCGGGAAAGCACGAAACTTACACCCACCAATATCAACATCTCTCTCAACGACTTGGAATCCAGACGGTTCATAGCACCCAACACAGGTTACTTCTTCTCGAACGGGAGGTACGCGAGAACACGTGCCTTCTTGATCTCGTTGGTAACAGCCCTCTGGTGCTTTGCACAGCAACCAGTGATGCGGGCGGGAAGAATCTTTCCACGTTCGGTGATATAGCGCCGAAGCATTTCGGGGTTCTTGTAATCGGGAGTCAGGTTCTGGGTACAGAACTTGCAAACCTTCTTGCGGAAGCTGGGCTTGCGTCCGCCCATCCTTCTGTCGCCTCTTCCACTCTTTCCATCCATATCGTTCATCATGGAATCATTATCATCATCGCGCATGCATGTATCTCCTTGCACTACTGTCGGCTGCTATACAGCAGCTTCTTAGAATGGGATCTGGTCGTCGTCAAACTGCTCAGGTCCACCGATGTCCATCATGGGCACCGATTCCGGCGGGTTCGGACGAGAACCGTACGATCCTTGGCTTCTGGCCGCAGGCTGTTCGCTGCGACCTCTGTCACTCCTGCCACCATCGGCAGAAGCAGACGAGCTGGAAAGGAGCTGCAAAGAATTGACGGCAATCTCGACTCGGCTTCGGCTCTGGCCGTCCTGTTCCCAGCGACTCTGCCTCAGCTCTCCGAGAATGGAAACCTGCCTCCCCTTCTCCAGATACTGGTTGATGGATTCGGCGCTCTTCCCAAACATCGTGCAGTCAAAGAAGTTGGCCTCATCTTCCCAGCGATTGTCACCCGTCCTCTTTCTACGGTTGACTGCGATGGAAAAACGACAGATAGCCATGCCTCCATTGGAATAACGAAGCTCGCTCTCCCTCGTAAGCCGGCCTACCAACGCGACCACATTCAAGTCATTTGCCATTCGTGTGCTCCCTTCTTTGCAGATTTATTTTTCGATGTTTACAAACAAATACTTCAGGATGTTGGCGTGCAACAAGAATGCCTTCTCAAAGCCAAGGATGGTGCTGGGATCAGCCTTCAGCTCAAAGTAGACATAGTGCCCCTTTTCCTGTTTCTTGATGTCATAGGCGAGATACTTGACGCCCATGTCTTCCTGCTTGGTAATTTCTACCCCGGCAGCAGCAAAGGTGCTGGTCACAAATTCCAGACCAGCAGTTGTGTTCTCTTCATTTGCGTTGAAGATAACGGTGAACTCATAATTTCTCATGGTTCCTCCTTACGGACTAAATGATCCGCCCTCAAGAGCGGATAAAGAGGTGTCTCGACAGACTACCATACTTTTACGGATAAGGTCAACAAAAGAGGCTCATATCCTACAATGCCACAACAGCTTGGACATGAAAAACCGCCGGAGCGACCGGCGGTTTTCGCTTTGGTACCAAGCTAAAGATTACCAGAAAAAACTACTTATTCTTGTGTCTATTCTTTCTGAGCTTTTTCTTTCTCTTATGAGTAGCAATCTTATGCTTTTTTCTTTTTCTTCCACAAGGCACTGTAGAGCTCCTTACCAGCCGGTTCTTTTTTTTCAGCAATGCTGAAGCCGGGTGGTTTTGTAATTACCGTACCATTATGCGAGTATGCCAAAGGCTGGTCAAGAGGACCGAGAAACTTTATTCTTATTTCTCACCATGAAATTACCAACGATTCGTCTTGCTCTGTTTGTACTTTCTTTCTACTATAGAGGTATGCAGGGGGAGCATGTATGAAGGTTCTGATCTTCGGTTTGGGAATGCATGGGGGTGGCTTTGCAGCTGCATCCTATTTTCTTGATCATGGAGATGAAGTGCGCATCACAGACCTGAAGGGGGCCTGTGACCTTGGTTCTGAAATGGAAGCCCTGGCGCTTCGCGGTGCTGTGTGCATCTCAGGACCCCATCGGTCGGAAGATTTTCTCTGGGCGGACATTGTAGTAAAGAATCCTGCCATACCCCCCAACCACCCAATGCTCAGCCATGCACGCATGATCGTGAACGACTTTGCCTGGCTCTTCTCCAGCCCCTGGTGCGAGCATGTGAAGATCATCGCCATAACGGGAACCAAGGGAAAGACCACCACCAGTGCCGCAGTTGCTCACGTGCTGCAAGAACTCGGCCATGAGGCCATGCAGTGCGGCAATATGGGCATCAGTGCATTCTCTGTGCTTCGCGAGTGGGAACGCCGACATGAAAGCGGGAGATCACTTCCCGACTATCTGGTCTGTGAATTCTCTTCCTGGCAGATCCGCGATACGGTGCAGGCGATGCACGGGCAACTTCCCGCGATGGAAATCTGTGCATTGACCAATTTCTATCCGGACCATCTCAATTCGTACGAGTCCATCGAGCGATACCTGGAGGACAAGCTTGAGCTGTTCACCGACCAGGTACGGATGGCAGTCGTCCCCGATGTCATGACCCAGAGAGTCAAGAAACAGACCAAGCTGGACCGCCGGCACATCCGAGGCATCGACCACTCCTCTCCGAAAGAACTTGAACACCAACCCCATCTCAAGAGTGCATACACCATCCTTCTTGCTCTGGGGTTCAAATACAAGTCCATCCTCAAAGCGTTGGAAAGTTTCCAGGGAGTTCCTCATCGCATTGAGCAAGTAGGAACTCTGGGCACTATCCTTTTCGTCAACGATAGTGCTGCGACCATTCCCGAAGCAGTCCACTTCTCCTATGCAAAATTCAGGACAATGGCCGTCCATCTCATCTGCGGAGGCACAGACAAGAACCTGAAAAGTGATGCCATGCTTGAGGAAGTCATGCATGCCAGCAGCATCTCATTGCTTGATGGCAGCTTTACCCAGAACAAGCTCATACCGCTTTTGAAAGAACACAATATCCCTTATCAGGGGCCATTCAAATCCATGGGAGATGCGCTCCAGGCGAGCTTGGATGCTGCCTTGGAAAAACAGAGGGACCTGCCCAACCTACCCCAGGCAATCCTGCTCAGTCCGGGCAGTGCCTCCTTCGAACTTTTTGCGAATGAATTTGACCGGGGCAATCAGTTCAAGAATTTGGTTGGACTCCTTCTTGAGGCTTGACTTTCCGCTTCAGACGATACCGAATCCTCTCCGAAATCGTGTACACCTTCCACAGAAGGAATCGATAGACATAGTCGGTTGAAGGTGTCCGATAACAGCATTGTCCCCCGAATGAGAGCTTGAAGACCTCCAAGCCGGCAAGATGGCTGCCCCTGCCCTTCGGCCCGGCTATTCCATACAGATCATAGACGGTGCACCCTCGTTCACATGCCATTTTGATCGCATAGTCCTGCAAGGTGTGTGAGCAGGTAACCCCATCCAAGCGAAGGGATGCCCCATAGAGGTAGGTTGCTTCGACAGGGGAAAACACCACAATGATGCCCCCGACTATCTTTCGGTTCTGCATAGCCAGCAACAACTTTGAAGAGACATCTCCCTGCACCTTTCCATCAAGGGTGAGCAACGCTTTGAGATATTTTGCTGAACGGGGAGAAAACCCATCTCGTCTTGAAGTCTCAAGGTAGACATCGTACCACCGCTTGAAGGAAGCATTATCTCCACCCCATACCCCTACTTCCACACTCTGGCTTGCTTTGCGCAGTGCACGCTTGGCCCGGTCACGATAGCCAAGCTTCACTGCCGGATATCCCCATTTCAGGAAGATCCGTACCGTTGCCTCAGGTTGCACACTTTCTGTGAGCGTACGCAAGCGGGCCCCACCAAGATGGAGCACATTCTCATCATTGACCTCATCGAAGGGAAGGTCAAAGCGAAGGACAAATACAAAGGGAGGCAAGAGAGGCCTGAGCTGTTTCGCCAGTTGGCGGACGAATTCGTTTGCCTGTGTCACCCCGAGGGCCTGCAAATCGGGTCCAAAGGGTATGTAGGCGAGATTCCAGAGAAGGAACACTTGTTTCACCAGAACAAGAACACGCTGACTCTGCCCTTCCCACTCCACCTCAAAGGCATAGGGCTTCCAAAGCGAGCCATGTTTGAGGGCAGCCCAAAAACTGCTCTGCATGGCAGGCCCGGTACATACGAATTTCTTGTAATCTATCGGCCGAACTACCATCCTCTTTTCCTTATTCCAAATATGCAAATGGGGGCCTATCAGGCCCCCATGCTGGTACTGTCAGACCGATGTATCAACCAACAGGTCCGTTCAGATACTTCTTGGAGGTCACATACACCCCATCCTTGCCAACCGGCTTCCCGTCGATCTTCACAACACCGTTCTCAGCAACGATCGGCATGGAGAAGAAATGGTCTGCCTTGACATACGGCTGAGCCTCTGGCGAAGCTTCATGCCCTTCAGGAAGCAGGATGGTACCCACCTCAAATTGGGGAACAAACAACACTTCACAAGTGGTGTGTTCCTCTGCAGCGGGATCGCTTGCGGCAAGCAACATGCCATAGCTCTTCACGCCACGAAAATTGGCGGGCTTGAGGTTGCTGACCAGTACAATCTGCTGGTCCTGCAACTCCTCTGCAGTATAATACGGAACGATTGAACTGACGATGGTCCGCGGTTCCTCTTCCTTCACGTCAAGGGTGAGGATATACAGCTTGTCTCCCTGGGGATGCTTCTCGACATTGACAATTTTGGCTACTTTCAGGACGACACGCTTTGCAAACTGCTCAGCCAGGCTCACCTGATCCACTTGTTGTTCCATGGTTTTCTCTACTTCCTTGGTATTGATATGTTCTTTTTGCTTGCGCTCTTCCTGCGATCCGCTGAAACGGGTCCGTAGCTCCTCGATCAATGCATCTTCCAATTTGGTGAAGAGCAACTCGGGATCTGTAAAACCGGTAATCCCTGTTGTGGTTCCCACTGCATCCCACCTAACATCCTTGCATCCCAAGAAGGAGAGCATCCGATCACTGGTGGTCGGCATGAACGGTTCTACCATCACCGCAAGATCCCTGATCAGGTAGACCAAGGTCTTGAGAAGGCTCATCGCCTTCTGAGGATCCTGGGTGCGCATCTTCCACGGCTCCCCATCCTGGAAAGCCTTGTTGCCGATCGAGGAAAGGGCAAGAATCTGCCGTAGGCTCTCTCGCTCTTCCGAACGCTCCATCAGGCTCTCAATCTCTGCCTCCTTGAGCTTGATCTGCTCGTGCAACTGCTCATCAATCGGAGCGGAAAGCAAGGCATTGTCAGGATAGAAGCGCTTGACGAAGGTCAACGTACGATTGACCAGATTCGAAAGATTGCCGATCAGCTCGCCGTTCACCTTCTCCTGGAAGTCAGCCCACGTAAAGGTGACATCACTCTTTTCGGGGCGGTTGTAAAACATGTAGAACCGCCATGCATCTGCAGGGATGCCGGTATCCTGTACATCATTCCCGAAAATTCCGATGCCCAGGCTCTTGCTGAACTTGCCGCCCTCATAATTCAGGTACTCGGTGCTGCTCATATGGTGCAACATCGTCCAGTTCTCGCCGCTTGCAAGCTGGCAGGAGGGGAAAATTACCGTGTGGAACGGAATGTTATCCTTCCCGATGAACTGGAACAGCTCAACGTTCTCTGGATTCTGCCACCAGGTCTTCCAATCCTTGGTTGCAGTGGCACTGATGGAAACATAGCCGATGGGAGCATCAAACCAGACATAGAATACCTTGTCCTCATAGCCCGGTTTCGGTACGGGGATACCCCACTTGAGATCTCGGGTGATGCAACGCTCCTTCAACCCATCACGAATCCAGGATTTTGTCACCTGAATAGCGTTGTTGGCCCAGAAACCATCCTTGCTTGCCGTTTCCATCCAGCTCTCCAAAAGAGGAAGGGCTTTGGGAAGATCTATATAGAGGTGTTTGGTCTTTTTGGGAATCGGGGTGGTTCCACACACACCGCAACGGGGATTGATGAGTTCCACCGGGTCGAGCAGTGTCTGGCAACTGTCGCATTGGTCTCCCCTAGCCCCTTCGCTATGGCAATGAGGACAAGTCCCTTCGACAAATCTGTCTGCGAGGAATCGCTCGCAATGGGGACAGTAAAGCTGTTCAAGCTCGTGTTCGCTGATGTACCCTGCGGCATCTACCTTCTTGAAGAGATCCTGCACAATGGCAGTCTGCTCATCGGTGCTGGTGCGGCCGAAGTAATCAAAGCTGATGTTGAACCAATCATAGATATCACGATGGATCGCATGATACCGATCGCACAGCTCTCGGGGGGTGACACCCTCCTTCAATGCTCTGGTCTCAGTTGCCGTACCGTACTCGTCGGTACCACAGATGTACAGCGTTTCATACCCTTTCGAACGGCAGAAACGGGCAAAAACATCAGCTGAAAGCACTTGGGTAAGGTTACCCAGATGCGGAATATTGTTCACATACGGGAGTGCACTGGTAACAAGTCTCTTTTTCATAGGGGACATAATAGACCGCAGAGGCGTTTATTTCAATGGCAAAGCGATGATTGTATCCAACATTGCATCCTTGACTCTAGGCTCTGGCGTAAGTACATTGAAAAGGTGCCACGGCACACCAAGGAGATACCATGGATACCATGCAGCAACCACCGAGACCTGCGCGAAAGGTACGGAACATCAGCCCGAAGCTGGTGATCTGGATCATCGTCGCCGTAGTGCTCGTCATGTTGGTTCTCAGTAGTTTCTTCGTCGTAGACCAGACCGAACAGGCTGTTGTGCTTCGCCTCGGCAAGTACAACCGCACCGTAGGCCCCGGCTTGCAGACAAAGATTCCCCTGGGAATCGAGGCCAGCTATAATGTACCGACCCAGGTCGTTCAGACGATGACCTTCGGCTACAGGAGCAACAGCACCACCTCACCACTTTTTGGGAATACCGATTATGCCAATGAGTCTTTGATGCTTACCGGAGATCTGAACATCATCGATGTCCAGTGGATTGTCCAGTACAAGATTGAGGATCCGGTGAAGTGGATGTTCAATGTGGAATCCCGCGAAACCACGTTGCGTGACATCAGCCAGAGTGTCATGAACAAGCTGGTGGGAGACCTACCCATCCTCTCGGTCATGACCAGCGAACGAACCAGGATCGAAGTTGAGGCCCAGGACAATATGCAGAAAGTCTTTGACAATTATGGCCTTGGCGTAAAGATTGTTACGGTCAAACTGCAGAACATCGTCCCGCCGGTCGGAGAGGTACAGGATGCGTTCGAGGATGTCAACAAGGCAATCCAGGACATGAACCGCCTCATCAACGAAGGCAAGCAGAACTACAACAAGGTCATTCCCTCTGCTCGTGGTGAAGCGAACAAACTCATCCAGCAGGCACAAGGTTACGCATCTGAGCGCGTCAACCAGGCAACCGGTGATGTTGCTCGCTTCAACAGCGTCCGTGAAGTGTATGACCAAAGCAAGGATATCACCCGCACGCGATTGTACATCGAGGCAATGGAATCGATCATCAATCCGAGCAGTGAGGGTTCTGTCACCCTGATAGACAAGAGCCTGGCCAACTTCCTGCCGATCCAGATGCTCGAAGGGGGTGCAAAATGAGTACTGCAACCAATAAGAAACTGATAACCACACTGATTGTGGTGGTCGTCTTTCTCGTCATCTTTGTCCTCTTGGGCCCCTTCTACATCCTGTATGAAGGTCAGCAGTCGGTGATCACCCGCTTCGGAAAGATCGTAGACTCCGAGCAGGACTCCGGCCTTAAGTTCAAGATGCCCCTGATCGATACCGTGGTCATCTACCCCAAGAAAATTCTCTCTTGGGATGGGGCTGCTCAGCGTATTCCGACCAAAGAGAACCAGTTTATCTGGGTTGACACCACCGCGCGCTGGAGAATTGCCGATCCTGCCAAGTACTATGAGACAGTCAATACCGTAAACAACGGTATCTTCCGCCTCAACGACGTGCTTGACTCCTCCATCCGCACCATCATCAGTGAAAACTTTCTCAATGAGGCTGTACGCAACACCAACCAGATCAATGACATGAAGGTGGAAGAGCAAGTACAGAGCGTAGAGAGCAATGAGGATGCGGAGACGCTGAGAAATCTCACGGTAACCCAAGCAAAGCAGGAAACCATCACCATCGGTCGTGACGGGCTGAGCAACATGATGTTTGACCAAGCCAAGCAGTTCACTGCCGGCTTTGGTATCGAGCTGATTGACATCGTCATCCGTCAGATCCGCTACAGCGATGACCTGACCGAGAGCGTCTACCAGAGGATGATCAAGGAAAGAAACCAGATCGCCGAAGCATATCGCTCCTATGGTCGTGGCCAGCTTGCACAGTGGCAAGGTAAGACTGAGGGTGAGGAAAAACAGATCCTCAGTGCCGCCTACTCGGAAAGTGAGAAGATCAAGGGTATTGCCGATGCGAGTGCTGCAGAGATTTATGCAGAATCGTACTCAGCCGATCCTGAGTTCTTTGAGCTTTGGAGAACCTTGGAGTCGTACAGGAAGACTATTCCAGGACTGAACAAGGTCCTCAGTACTGACATGGAGTACTTTGACATGATCTACGGAAAGTAGTCAGATAGCACCAGATAGGGGGAAGGGCAAAACGCCCTTCCTCTTTTTTTGCCTGCCTGCTAAACTCAATGCATGCATAAGAACGCATTGGTAGTCTTCGACTTCGATGGGACCCTCTACCCCATTTCCCCCTATGACAGCGAACAAGCTTTGTTGCTTGCGCTCACACAGGGCAGTTCGCGATGGTTTGGCCTTCGTGCGCGGCGTCTTGTCCGTCAGGACCAGGAGGGCAAGCTGGTCGGAAGAGCATTTCATCGCCGCTATGCAAGTCTGATACGGCATGCTGACCGAAACTTGGTGGAACACATCGGTCGCGATTTGGCCAAGCATTTGGGAACCAAAGAACGACAGGCTCTGATGCTTCTAGCAGAACATGCTGATCTGGGAATTCTCAGTTGTGGTACGGAAACCATCATTGAGGCATTCCTTCAGGAAGCGGGGCTGCTCCCTCACTTCTCCTTCATCCGTGCCAAGCGCCTGCTCTGGGATGCACAAGGCAATGCCCGCATGACTGTGGACATCGACAGCCCCGAAGCCAAGGCGGAGGCAATACAAGTTCTGCGCTCAACCTATCCCATCATCCTTGCCGTGGGGGATGGCCCTACCGACATTCCCATGCTCGAGGCAGCCGACCTTGGTCTTGTCATGAACTGGTCAACTCAGCAAAAAACCTATCCTTTTCCCACCTATGCTTCGCTCGAAGATGTCTGCAAGCGCTGTCTTGCTTACCTCGACAATGCCAAAGAAGCTTGCTGCACCGCCAATCGATAGGAGAAAAAGAGCGAGAGCGGGCAGAAAAGAACAAGCAAGGCGGTTGCAAGGACATGCGGTATCGGGAAGAAATACGGCAGCAAAAGGAAAACGGCGATCACCATCACACAAACCAAGCCGACCAGCAGCCCGAACAGCCCATTCAGGTTGCTTTTCATTGCTTGCTGGGCTGTGACCCAGCCAAGATTCGGGTGATGATAGTCAATTGCCAACTGCAAGGAAGCGATCAAAGAGAGTGAGAGCAAGGAAAGCGGTCCCATCCACATAAGGTGGAAGAAAGAGAGACGCAGGGCAATGACACAGATGCCCAAAAAGAGCAGATTCGGCACACCGAACAGGAGCAGATGCAACGCAAGCTTTGCCTGCACAAAGATGCTGGCATCAAGCGGATAGAGCCGATCAAGCACAAACATCTTTCCCTGACGCGAGACACTGGTGGAGCTGAGCATGCCGAGTGAGGCCATGAGCAACATGACCAAAAAGAGAAGTTCAGGCAAAAATGCAAAGCTTTGGATGTTCACCAATACCCCCGACAGCTCATCAAGCACCCCAGTCAGGGCATAGACGACAAGCAATACCAAAGGGATGAACATTTCCCCAACCACTTCAAAGATGAATGCAGATTGGGAGCGAATGATCACCAGTTCGCGTTTCATCAGAGCGACAAGAGGCCCCTTTGCGCGAAGCTTTGCCATCCGATGTGCTGCTGTGCGCGAGGAGGATGCCTCTGCAAGACTGAAGTACAGCCTGTCGTAGGTTCTCGCAGTGAAAAATCCTATTGCCAGCGCACCCAAAAGACTTGAGAGAAGAAACAAAACGCTGTAGGAAATCTTCGAAGGGACTTTTGCAGCAAGCGAAAAGAGTACCAGTTTGGAATCCAAGCGATGTATCAGGTCTCCCAAGGACGCTTGCATCGCCTGATAGTCCACGGAAAAGAGTGATTCATCGATCATGTATCGTGTCATGGTGGTGCTTGCCAGAATGATCAGGACAAAGAACAGAAGCATGAATATCATTTGCTGCACAAAGGATGATCGCTTGTTCTTGGCCAGCATTGCAAATCCCATGGACAGCAAGGCTGAAAGCGCCAGCGGGAAAATCGGAAAACACAGCAGCAAAGCCAGACTTCCCAAAAGATAGGCTAAGCTGAATCCCTCCGAAAGGAGGGCAACCACCAAGGCGGGAGTGAAGAGAAACAGGTGCAAAGGAAGATAGTAGGCATAGAGGATCAGCAACCGGCTTATCGCCAGATCGCTTCCCTGTACGTACAGGGAGCGAAGCATGGCAATATCCTTGCTCTCGTACACAATTGAAGCAATTGAGGTGAAACTCAGCAGGAAGAGCGAGGAAAAGGAAACAAGACAGGCAATGAACAAGCCTAGATGGGGAAGATCGAGGATGAAGCCAAGGGTCTGATAGGCATAGTAGTTCATCCCCAGAAAAAGCAGGAAGTACCCTATCACCAGAACCAGCAGAAGGGTCATCAGCACGTGCACCCATTTTCCCTTCTTGCTTCCCCCCTGTACAAAGGAAAGACGCTCCAAGGCCGTCCTGATCGGCTTGTTCCCCACCCAGTATGCTTTCACCAGCGTAGAGACTACCCCGATACTCATTGCGCGGAACCCTCTTCGGTCAACTCCAGAAAGAGCTGTTCCAGTGTGGCATCCTTCTCTTTGCCATTTCCCCTGAGTTCAGAAAAGGATCCGCATGCGAGCAGCTTCCCTTCCTTGATGATACCCAGGGTATCACACAGCGATTGGGCAACCTCCAGCACGTGCGTGGAGAAGAATACGGTATTGCCGGCTTTCGCATAGTCACCAAGCAGTGTTTTCAGCAAGTAGGCAGCCTTGGGGTCGAGTCCCACCATCGGCTCATCCAATACCAGCAGTTCCGGATTGGGGAGCAGTGCTGCAATGATGGCAAGCTTCTGCTTCATTCCATGGGAATAGGATGCAATCTCATCACCGAGATTTGGTTTGAGCAACAGTGTCTGGGACAAGGAATCGATGCGCTCGTCCCTTGCCTTCTGATCAATTCCATACAAGTCAGCAATGAAACACAGGTGCTCGTACCCGCTCATCTTCTCATAGAAGTACGGCTCATCCGCCACATAGCCTATCATACGCTTGTAAGATGGGGTCTGTACCTGCTCACCCTTGAACTCAATCGTTCCCTCATCGCTTTTCAGCAAGCCCACCAGCATCTTGATCGTGGTGCTTTTTCCGGCTCCGTTGGGGCCAAGAAAGCCGAAGATCTGACCGTTCTCGATTGCCAGGCTCAGATCATCAACAGCGTTTCGCTTTGCATGTGCATAGCGTTTTCTCACATGTGATATTTGCAGCATTCTGTTTCTCCGCCATCAGTATAGAAGGGAACGTGGCGTTTGACAAGTTCTATTTCGAAATTTTTCGAATTAGTTTGAATGAATATTCATTCACCATTTTTTCCGTATTTCCCGATTTATACTGCATATTCTTTCTATTTTTGGAATATTTATGCAAAACTATCTTGTCTTTTTTTTCTGTCTTTACTACACTGAATCCAGTATTACCACACCGAACAGGGAGAAGCATATGAACAAGGAAAAAATCATTTTGGCGTACAGCGGCGGTCTGGACACCTCAGTCATTCTCAAGTGGCTTGCCAATAAGGGCTTTGATGTCATCGCCTATGTGGCAAATGTCGGACAGAACGAAGACTTTGCAGCAATCGAAAAGAAAGCCCTGGCGACCGGTGCCTCCAAAGTGTATGTGGAAGACCTTCGCAAGGAACTTGTCACCGACTACATCTTCCCTGCCCTGAAAGCCAACACCATCTATGAAGGCACCTACATGCTGGGTACCAGTTTGGCCAGGCCGGTCATTGCAAAGCGCCAGATTGAAATTGCACGCGAGGAAGGAACCGTGTACGTTGCCCATGGGGCCACAGGCAAAGGCAACGACCAGGTCCGCTTTGAGTTCGGCTACTATATGCATATGCCCGAGGTAAAGATCATCAGTCCCTGGAAGGATCCGGAATGGCTGAGCCAATTCGAAGGAAGAAGCGACATGATCGCATATGCACAGAAATACGGCATCCCCATCAAGGCTTCCACGAAAAAACCCTACAGCGAGGACGAGAACCTGATCCACATCAGCCATGAGGCAGGTATTCTGGAAGATCCTGCAAAGCGCTGTGAGGATGACGTATACAGCCTGACCCTCAGCCCCAAGGAAGCAAAGGATGAGGAGACGCTGCTCACCTTTGAATTCAAGGATGGCATTCCTGTTTCCGTTACCAACGAGCAGGACAAGACGGTGGTCACCGATCCGCTTGAAATGATCCTCTATCTGAACAAGATTGGTCATGACAACGCCATCGGCCGGGTGGATATGGTAGAGAACCGCTACATCGGCATCAAGAGCAGGGGTGTCTATGAGACTCCTGGTTGCGAAATCCTTTGGAAGGCTCACCACAACCTGGAAGGCATCACCATGGACAAGGAAGTGATGCACCTGCGCGACAGCCTCATGCCCCACTATGCGACGCTCATCTACAATGGGTATTGGGGTGCTCCGGAGTTTGCCATGCTCAGCGCTGCATTCGAGCAGAGCCAGAAACAGGTGACCGGAACCTCGAAAGTAGTGCTCTACAAGGGAAATGTCATCTTCGCAGGTGTCAGCAGCCCGGTCTCGCTCTACAACGAGGCTCTTGGTTCCATGGATAAGGCAGGGGGCTACCAGCCGGTGGACTGCAAGGGATTCATCAACATCAATGCGATACGCTTGATGGCAAGCGCAAAGCGCGACTGATGAGCTTGGGCCTTCCTTCGGGAAGGCTTTCTTATCCCTGCATGGATGACGTGGTATACTGGTAAGTGGGAGACTCGATATGGATGAGAAAGCTTATTTGGTCATGGCGGTGGAACAAGCCCGCAAGACCATGAAGGAAAATCTTGGGGGACCCTTTGGAGCAGCCCTCGTGGATGCTCAGGGCAGGGTCTTCGTAGGGTCGAACACCGTTCTGGGCAGCCATGATCCAACCAGCCACGCTGAAGTGAATGTCATCAGGCAAGCTTGTGAGGCAAACAAGACCCATGACCTTGCCGGTGCGATTCTCTACACTACCTGCTACCCCTGCCCCATGTGCCTGGGAGCATGCATTTGGGCCAACATCAAGACGGTGTACTACGGTAGCACTCCCCAGGATGCCGAGGCCATCGGGTTTCGGGATGATTTCATCTACCGGTACATCCAGCAAGGATGCAAGGATGAGAAGATACTGGCACTCAGACCAAGCGACCGGGAGACCTGCCTGCACCTGTTTACAGAGTATGCAGCATTGGATAAGGAGATCTACTGAAGTTCCTGATAATGCTCGGTACCCAATGCAAGGATGGCATGAATGTGCTCGTCATTGAGACGGTAGAGAACGTTGCGTCCATCTTTTCGAAAGCGAACAAGACGACGTGCACGCAACAGTTTCAATTGCTGGCTGATGGTCGATTGTTGCATACCAAGCTCTTCGCTGATGGCATTGACACCGCGTTCACCCCCCTCCAGCAAGAAAAGGATCTTCAGACGGGTGGGATCACCAAACACCTTGAAAAATTCTGCGATATCAACTATCTCTTCTTCCAACGGCAACACAGGTTCACTCATAGCAACACACCTCTTGTAGTAGAAGTAAGTATACCAACACTCTCTGCAAATGGAAAGGCTGGAAGAAACAAGCTCCCTGTATTTTCAAACACCGTTTTTTACGATACATTTCAGCTATCCTGGCCAGTATGGCCATAGGAGG
>Ga0265295_1003948_pt1 | contig 20620 bp, 19 predicted proteins | sample Munlansysbiofilm_FD_192503 | JGI IMG/M metagenome (GOLD analysis project Ga0265295, IMG submission 192503) | Leachate microbial communities from a municipal landfill in Southern Ontario, Canada - Methane capture system biofilm | ecosystem: Engineered > Solid waste > Landfill > Unclassified ... | reverse complement strand
TAAACAATAGCAGCGAGTATGATTTCCCGAGGACTCGCGTACCTCAGTACCGTCATTCACGTGAGGTGTCTTAACTTCCGTGTTCGGAATGGGAACGGGTGTGACACACCTGCTGTGGCCGCTATTGAGAGCCAAGATCCGGATTTGAACCGGAGTGTAGTTGATCTGCAATCAACCGCGTGGCCGCTCCGCCATCTTGGCCTGGCTTGTGACGTGTGCATTGGAGAGCAGAAAGATATCAGTTAAGCGTTTCTGAATTTCGTCTGGGTTTGAGAAACATATGGGTATGACGTTATTAAGACAATTAGTATTCGCGGACTGAACACGTCGTTGCCTTCGTGCTTACATCCCGAACCTATCAACCGGGTCTTTTACCCGTGTCTTTAATGAAGTCTCTTGTTCAGGCTGAGTTTCAAGCTTAGATGCTTTCAGCTTTTATCTCTTGGCGCGTAGCTGCCCGGCAGTGCCTTGTCAGACAACCGGTCGACCAGTGGCGCCGAGTGAAAGTTCCTCTCGTACTATTTCACTCTTGCCTTCAGACTTCCAACACTCCTTATAGATAGTAACCGACCTGTCTCACGACGGTCTAAACCCAGCTCACGATCCCCTTTAATAGGCGAACAACCTCACCCTTGGCTGCTGCTGCACAGCCAGGATGGAAAGAACCGACATCGAGGTAGCAAGCCGCCGGGTCGATATGTGCTCTTGCCGGCGACGACTCTGTTATCCCCGGGGTAGCTTTTCTGTAGTCAATAGCCCTCATCAACAGGGCGTATTGGTTCGTTAGACCCGAGTTTCCTCTCGCGATTTCTTGCTGTGCGAAATCGCGTCAGGCCAACTTTTGCTCTTGACACTCTTCAGCGGGTTTCTGACCCGCTTGAGTTGACCTTAGGGCACCCTTGATATTTTTTCGAGGGTGTGGCGCCCCACCCAAACTGCCTACCTATCGATGTCCTGATGAATCAGTTAGAATTACAATAAAACCAGGATGGTGTCTCATCGTTGACTAACGAGCCCCCACAAGGGCCCGATCGACGTCTCCCATCTACCCTGCGCAGGTAATACCGTAATCCAACGACAGGCTGCAGTAAAGCTCCACGGGGTCTTCACTTCCCATAAGGAGTCACTAGTCTCTGCACTAGTACAAAAGGTTCAACGGATTCGTGTTAGGGACAGTATCGCTCTCGTTATTCCATTCATGCAAGTCGCCAATTAAGCGACAAGGTACTACGCTACCTTAAGAGGGTCATAGTTACCCCCGCCGTTTACGAGTCCTTCGTCCGGTTGAACCCGGTGTTCAGATACTCGCACTGGGCAGGAATCACAGACTATACTAGTCCTTTCGGAGTTGCAGTCTGCTATGTTGTTATTAGACAGTCGGAGCGATCTTGTCACTGCGACCTGCCCAATCGCTGGGCAGGCACCCCTTATCCCAAAGTTACAGGGCTAATTTGCCGAGTTCCCTTAACACGATTAATTCCGACACGCCTTCGCCTTCTCAGCGAGGGGCACCTGTGTCAGTTCTCGGTACGGACCGTATCACCCTTTTCACGGGCTCCTGGAATCAGCATTGTTACCCTATCACAGTTTAGAAAAATTCTCACCATTACGGTACTCCAATTTCATATCCAGCTTAGACGGGGCGATGGCCCCGTAATGCCTATCCGAAAGCGTCAGGATTGTTTGATACAGGTACAGGAATATTAACCTGTTTCCCTTTCGGCGTACTCGAATTGCGGTACGTCTTAGGACCGACTAACCCTCGACTGACGAACATTGTCGAGGAAACCTAGCCCCTGCGGCGGATTGGATTCTCACCAATCTTAAGCTTCTACTACTGCCAGAATTTTCATTTCTGCACGGTCCACAGGATCTTGCAACCCTGCTTCCACCCATGCAGAACGCCTCTCTACGCCATCATACACTTAAGTATGGTCCGTGGTATCTGTGGCAGGCTTAAGCCCCGTCCATTTTCAGCGCCCTGAATCTTGACTGGTAAGCTGTTACGCACTTTTTAAAGGGTAGCTGCTTCTAAGCTCACCTTCCAGTTGTCTTTGACCCAGGACTACTTTCAGTGTTTACACTGAGCCTGCACTGAGGGACATTAACCACGGTCTGGGTTGTCTCCCTTACGCATTACAAGCTTACCCCGTAATGCGGACTTCCGGCCGTCTTAGATGACAGGGAATTTGGAGTTTGACAGGAGAGGGACGACTTTCGTCACCCACTTCCCCAATCAGTGCTCTACCTCACTGTCGATCTCAGGCCAGGTCATGCTACGGCATGTTTCGAGAGGAACCAGCTGATGCCCGGCTCGATTAATCTTTCACTCCTATACGCAGGTCACGCGAATGATTTGCATATCAAAACCGCTTGCGGTCCTCCACGCACCTTTCGGCACGCTTCAACCTGCCCACGCATAGATCGCCGGGCTTCGGGTCTTATCCTGCTGACTTCACGCACTATTAGTACGTCGTCCCTGACCTTACGGCTGCGGACTTGTTGGTTTCCCTTTGGCTTCTTTCATAGAAATTAACCGTCGCCAACAGAATAAACTCTCTGGCCCGTTCTTCAAAACGTACGATATGACACCGGCAACAAAACCCGTACTACCGCCTTACAGCGAGTTCCTTCGCTTTGAAGATCCTTTCGTGCCATATCACGCGATAACCTGTCAGTTTCAGGCACTTTTCAACACCTTTCCAGGGTTGCTTTTCAGCTTTCGCTCACGCTACTACTACGCTATCGGTTTCGGGGAGTATTTAGTTTTGGAGGTTGATGACCCCCACATTCGCGCGGGAATTCCGACCCACGCTACTCAGGATACCGCTAAAGCTTCTATTCATTCACGTACGGGACTATCACCCTCTATGGTGTAACGTTCCAGATAACTTCAGCTCTGAATAAAAGTCTTATGCCGCGGTCCATACACCACATCTCCCGAAGGATTCGGTTTGAACTCTGTCGTGTTCGATCGCCTCTACTAACGACATCCCGGTTGGTTTCTTCTCCTGCCCCTACTAAGATGTTTCAATTCGGGGCGTTCCCTTTCCTTTTGAAGGAATGATGCGTAGTGCATCTGGATGTCCTATTCGGGAATCTCTGGTTCAATGGCTCCATGCGCCTACCCAGAGCTTATCGCAGCTTGGCACGCCCTTCGTCGGCACCCGAACCGAGCCATCCACTGACAGGCGTAAGAACGTCATTTTAGTTTCTTCAAACCCATGTAACGTCCAGAAACGCCTAGTGATCTCTTTCTGCGTCTCCTCTACACAGCGTATCATAGCCCCGGTTTTACGGGGTCTCAAGCCCTTCCCCGGATCTGTTGCCAGACCGGGTGCATCTAAAAATTTACGAACACCAGTGGACCCGTGGGGATTTGAACCCCAGGCCTCGGCGTTGCAAACGCCGCGCTCTTCCAACTGAGCTACGAGCCCTCTGATTCCTTGAAGGAACACTGATAATTTTATGGTTTGTCAATACCTGCCGAACTTACGTTTCTTTAGGAGGTGATCCAGCCGCAGATTCCCCTACGGCTACCTTGTTACGACTTAACCCCCCTTGCGAAACCCAGATTCGATCATGTCAAAGACACAACCTCATCAAGACCTCACTCGGGTGGTTTGACGGGCGGTGTGTGCAAGGAGCAGGGACATATTCACCGCGCTATGTTGAAACGCGATTACTACGGATTCCAGCTTCATGCGGGTGAGTTACAACCCGCAATCCGAACTTCGGATAGGTTTAGGAGATTGTCCTCACCTCTCGGTGTCGAAACCCATTGTCCTATCCATTGTAGCCCGCGTGTAGCCCGGATAATTCGGGGCATGCTGACCTACCGTTGCCCATTCCTTCCTCCCCTTTAGCAGAGGCGGTCCGAGCAGTGTCCCCATCAACCCGAAGGTCAAGCTGGCAACTGCTCGCGTGGGTCTCGCTCGTTGCCTGACTAAACAGGATGCTTCACAGTACGAACTGACGACGGCCATGCACCTCCTCTCAGCTAGTCAAGTAGAGTCTTCATCCCGACTATCATTCAGCTGTCTTATCCGGTGAGATTTCCGGCGTTGAGTCCGATTAAACCGCAGGCTCCACCCGTTGTGGTGCTCCCCCGCCAATTCCTTTAAGTTTCAGCCTTGCGACCGTACTCCCCAGGCGGCGCGTTTCACGGTTTCCCTTCGGCACCTCGGTGACACGTGGTCACCGACACACCTAACGCGCATCGTTTACAGCTGGGACTACCCGGGTATCTAATCCGGTTTGCTCCCCCAGCTTTCGTCCCTCACTGTCGGACCCGTTCTGGTGAGATGCCTTCGCTATAGGTGGTCCCACCGGGATTACAGGATTTCACTCCTACCCCGGCAGTACCTCTCACCTCTCCCGGTCCCAAGAAATGCAGTTTCCCCTGAACGCCCGCCAGTTAAGCTGGCGGATTTCTCAAAAGACTTGCATATCAAGCTACGGACCCTTTAAGCCCAGTAATAGTGGCCACCACTCGAGCCGCCGGTATTACCGCGGCGGCTGGCACCGGTCTTGCCCGGCCCTTTCTTCACCAGTTTTTTAAACTGGCGGACAGCCAGCCTATGCTGGCACTCGGGGTTTCCTTATCACGGTTGCCCGCATGGTAAAGTTTTCGCGCCTGCTGCGCCCCGTAGGGCCTGGATTCGTGTCTCAGAATCCATCTCCGGGCTCTTGCTCCCACAACCCGTACCGATCATAGGCTTGTTGGGCCGTTACCACAACAACTACCTAATCAGCCGCAGACTCATCCTGAAGCGACGGATCTTTCGTTCGAAAGACATTCCAGTACTCACGAACTATGGAGTATTACCCCCAGTTTCCCGGGATTATTCTCCACTTCAGGCCAGATTGTCCACGTGTTACTGAGCAGTACGCCGAGGGCCGAACCCTCTCGACTCGCATGGCTTAGTCAAACCCCGATAGCAGTGGCCTCTGGCAGGATCAACCAGAATTCCAAATAAAAGCACACAAGACTATCACTTAAAGTATTGGCAGATATTGACAAATATCCACATTAACAGTATTCCTACGTCAGAACCAATATTGCCCTAAAGGCATTCGTCGGTTCTCCATTAAAACGGCCTCTTACGTTGTGTTCTGAAGCATATATACGTTTGTATTGCTCCAGGCAAAACTTAATCCCCGGCCGCTGTCTTCCTGATGATTCAGAAAGCGTGTGGGATATTAACGTTGCATTAATCCACATATATATGCATCGATTTGATTCTGAAACCAGAGACTTACAGATTGAGAAAAGAACGGTATCATTACTCATTGTTCAGTCGGACATATGTATATTCCTTTAAACTGTCTCTCGAATTCAAAAATGAAACTAATAATCACAGCAGCGCGTAGATCCACCTATCCCTTACAACCTGACAAAAAATTGGGAGAAAAAAATAAGGAGAAACTGAACCAGATATTCACTTTCAATAGGATATTCATTCTTACGAGATATTTCGTATAGACATTTTTAGATATTAAAAAACCAAAACCCGCGCCCCATGAAACCAGCCAGCCAGTGCAAGAGAACCAGTGTGGGATAACAGTGCTTTTGTAATAGGTGTTGCAATACCCAAAAAGGGCTGAAAGAACTGACGGAAGAAGAACAACATACTGGGTTTTGAATAAATATATTTTAAATATACACAATATTATTTGAGCAAATTTATTAGCGATAACGTAAAATTTATTTTGGAGATTATATCATGCACGTAATGGAAGGTTTTCTTCCCCCTATGTGGGCAGCAATTTGGTGGATTCTGGCTCTACCATTTGTGATTTATGGCTTTGTCCAATTAAAAAAAGTGATCGATGAAAAAAGGGAAGTATTACCACTGCTCGGAATATGTGGCGCACTTATCTTTATCCTGTCAGCACTGAAACTCCCTTCAGTCACCGGGAGTTGTTCTCACCCGACCGGTACCGGTCTGTCAGCAATTGTATTCGGCCCATTTATTACTGCAATCATAGGATTTATCGTCCTATTGTTCCAGGCTCTCTTTATGGCTCATGGAGGTCTTTCAACACTGGGCGCAAACACCTTCTCAATGGCCATCTGTGGGCCATTTCTTGGATATTATGTCTACCGGACTCTGAAAGACACAAAAGTGAATATGTATATCACCGTGTTTATCGCTGTTGCACTCGCTGATCTTTTTACCTATGTAATAACAGCACTTGAGCTGGCTCTTGCATATCCTGCAGAAGCAACCGGATTAATGGGCTCTTTCGTAACATTCCTTGGAATTTTTGCAGTTACCCAAATACCTCTTGCAATCCTTGAAGGTGCAATTCTGGCACTAGTCTTTAAGTATATTGTGAATATCAAACCAGATATCCTCATCAAACTAAAAATCTTCTCTGAAGAGAAAATTATGGCAGCCAGAGAGGTGTAAAAAATGAAATACCAGTTTGAGATTATTGTAGGGATAGTTGTAATCCTGTTTATTGGGGTATTCCTTTACACCGCTTCAATCAACCCGGATGCAGAATTCGGAGGTTCAGATGGAGAAGGCTCCGCAGTAGTATCTGATTTAACCGGGATTCCGGAAGATGAAATTACTCCCCTTATTCCTCAGTGGACACCTCCAAGTGGTGAGATCGAATCCGGTCTCTTTGCATTGCAGGCTGCTTTTGGTGGAATAATATTAGGACTTGGATTCGGGTATTTATTGGGTCAACGAAAAATTCAGCAATAATGTTTTTTCATGACTTTTTAGAGGAAGCAGCGCAAAAAAACGCTCTGCTTACAATAAATCCTTACACCAAACTTATACTTGGTTTAGGATCTATCGTCCTCGTTCTCTTTTCTCCAAATTTTATTGTCCCACTTATTCTTGTCATCACATTCAGTGTGATAACAGTTCTGCTGGCGAAAATTAACCTGAAGTTTTATCTAAAGCTGCTTTGTGTACCCGGAAGTTTTGCAGTTTTGAGTGTCCTTGCCATCATACTCATTTCCGGAGGAAAAGAAGAATTGTGGTCATATGACTTACTTTCAATTTTTCCTCTCTCTATTACAATTGAAAGCCTTCAAAAAGGACTACTTGTTTTTTTTAGAGTCATAGGAGGGATGTGCGCGTTATTTTTTATCTCTTTGACTACTCCTATGACGGATCTATTTGGAGTCATGAAAAAATTTAAAATCCCGGAGTTATTCATCGATCTGTCAATGATAATATACCGGTTTATCTTCATTTTTATGGGAAAAGCTCACCAGGTTCATCATGCACAGCTAATGCGACTTGGCTACTCAAAACCAAAAGAGGCAATCCACTCATTTAGCATGTTATTTGGAAGCATCTTCATCACATCATGGGATGCCGGAGAGCATTTTATAAATGCGATGGACTGTCGTTGTTACAACGGTAAATTTGCTAAGATGGTTCAGTATAATCCGGTAGAGAAAAAGTCACTCAGTCTGGTCCTAATCTACCTTATCGGAATAATCATTCTCATTATAATGACAACCAACTATAATTTGTAAAGGAAAGGTCATGGATACACTCATACGAATTCAAAATCTTTCTTACGCTTATTCATATTCTCCACCTGCAATTCAACAAATAAATCTTGAGATTAAAAAAGGGGAGAAGATCGCTTTGGTAGGTTCCAATGGCGCAGGGAAATCCACTCTCCTCCTCACCCTGAATGGGATGATAAAACCAGACAAGGGCCAGATTTTTTTCCATGGGAAACCAGTCACCTATGACCGCACATCACTACGGACTATCAGGCAGAAAGTAGGATTCGTATTCCAGGATCCGGACGTTCAGATCATTGCCCCTACTGTATGGCAGGATGTTGCATTTGGACCAGTAAACCTGGACTATTCTGATGAGAAAGTAAATGAGGTCGTACAAAATGCATTACGCAACGTCGGCCTTGAAGGATTTGAGCGGCGCCCCCCCTACCACCTCTCCGGGGGTGAAAAAAAGAGAGTTGCAATTGCAGGGGTGCTCGCAATGGACCCTGATATCCTCATTCTCGATGAACCGACAAGTATGCTTGATCCGGCTGGAAGTGAAGATATCATGGATCTCCTTGATGAACTCAATCATCAGGGTAAGACCATAATCATCTCCACCCATGATGTAGAATTGGCCTACCCCTGGGCAAACCGAATCATTCTCATGGAGAAAGGAAGAATAATTGCATCCGGGACCCCTGATGAAGCATTTTCGGATAAAGAACTGGTGCGGAGAGCGCGACTCAAAACTCCGATACTGCTTGAACTCTGCCAGGAGCTAATAAACCGGGGGATAAAGAGCCCCATGACATTCCCCCGGACGGCCCTGGACATTATCAGAATCATTGAAAATGAACATCATGGAAGCATCCGCCTGTTCGATGAGGGCTATGGAACCATTCATGTAGGGGATGTTGACCAGTTATCCGGAGTGCAGGTAACAGAGATTCTGGCTGAAACAATATGCGATACTGTCGGGGTGATGGGAAGCAAGGCAAAGATCTGTGCACGCCAATGGGGCATAACCCCCGATATCTCCTACGCTGTCATTGACAAGTGTATCCTTCAGGCAATGAACGGGCGCACGAGTGCGATTCTGACAACCGGAGGTATGGCGGTCCGGGTATTTGAGCGGGTGACCATGTTTAATCAGACAAATAACCGATCAATTCCTGTGCGTTCCCTGACTGATACTTCCAATAGTAAACCTGAGGCTGATTGAAATGCAAACCAATCCACTTATAGAGCCCCCGCCCATCTATACGCAGTATATGACATCATCTCCCCCGGATAAGCCACCAACAGGAGGGCCCACAAAAGATGAAATTCTTGCCATTGCCATGCAAAAACTGGATCTAAAACCAGCAGATATTTTTGCAGACATTGGGTGCGGAACCGGTAAGGTGACCTGTGCTGTGGCCCCTCTGGTAGCACTGGTTCATGCAATAGACATCAGGGAAGAAGCATTTCTCTGGACCAGCGAGGAAATCAGGAGAAGTACCATTACAAATGTATCCATGCATCACGATAACGCAGTATCAATCCTTGGATCTCTTGAAAAACTGGATGTAGCATTTGTAGGCGGTTCACGGGATCTTGCAGAAGTTCTCAGGCATCTTTCACGCCTGCGAATCAGGACCGTTGTCATCACCGCCGTTCTTTTGGAAACACTTATGACAGCGGTGAATACTCTGAAAGAACTGAATATGTTTCAGGAAGTTGTTCAGGTTCAGGTCTCAAAAAGCATTCCACTCGCCGGAGGACTGATGCTAAAACCCCTCGACCCGGTATTTATTATTCATGGGGGCTGCACCTGATGCTGACAGGTGTCGGCCTTGGGCCGGGTGATCCAGAGCTCCTGACCATCAAAGCAGTACGACTCTTACAGGAAGCTGACCGCGTTTATATCCCCGGAGGTCTTTCCCGTCGCCTGGTCGAACCATACTGCACGCCAATCGAGCTTTCCTTTCCGATGAGCCATGACGAAGAGATGATTCGGGCCCAGATTATTTTAAACGCGGACCAAATCGCTGCCGATGCTCGTGCCAGGAACGTGGTCTTTGGGATCATCGGAGATCCGAATATCTTCTCAACGTTCTCCCGTCTTGCAGTCATATTGCAGGAACGATACCCTGAGATAGCCATCCGGACTGTTCCAGGCATATCATCTATTACCGCACTTATGTCAGAGACTGGCCTTCCCATTACGGGAGGATTCTGTGTTACTGATGGAAGCCAAATCCAGTCCCAAATTAGAATGAAAGTCAGAAAACCGCGTGAAATTGCAGATGAACTCAAAGGGGAAGGATACTCCCGGTTTGCATTGGTGGAACGGATGTATATGGACGGGATGCAGGTACGGTATGATGATGACCTTCCGGAAGAAAGCAGTTATTTTTCACTTCTGTATGCGGAGCGTGATGCATGAATACCATATGGTTTGTTGGCGCAGGGCCGGGAGACCCTGAACTTATCACCGTCAAGGGACGCAGACTCCTTGATTCTGCTGACATCCTCATATATGCCGGATCACTGGTCAACCCGGAACTGGTAGAAAGTTCACCTGCCAGTGAAAAGTACGATAGCAATGGGATGAGTCTTGAAGAGATGGTTCCCATCATGGTCACCGGGGCACGGGAAGAAAAAAGTGTCGTCAGGCTCCATTCAGGCGACCCCGCATTATATGGGGCAATAGTCGAACAGATAGACCTCCTTTCAAAGGAAGGCATTCCTGTAGAGGTTGTTCCCGGAGTCTCCTCACTCTTTGGAGCTGCAGCTGCCCTACAGTGCCAGTTGACACTCCGGGGCGTATCAGAATCGGTCATAATTACCAGACCTGCCGGAAAGACACTCGAAAAAGACAAAATTCTCGAACTCTCACAATCAGGTGAGACCATGGCAGTCTTTTTGGGAACCGACAAATTGGCAGAAATTACTGCGAAACTTGCCCATCCCCCGGATACCCCTGCTGTTGTTGTGTATCATGCCACCTGGCCTGACCAGAAGATCATCCGGGGCACCGTGCATGATATCGCTGAAAAGGCGACAGCAGCAGGAATTACCAAATCAGCACTCCTCCTTATCGGAGAAGTGTTTTCAGACAAACCGAAGGGGCATATCAGGTCAGTATTATACTCATGAGCAGGATGGTAGTCACCGCACTTCCCTATTTTCAAAAACAGGGAGAGAGGATCGCATCAAAAATGAATGCAGAGTTCGTGCCATACCGGTCAGGCTTATTTTCCGAAATTTTTGAATCGGTAGAGAAGATTGTTGCAATCATGGCTATCGGCATCGTGATAAGGGGCATAGCCCCCCTGGTCCGTGACAAGTGGACCGACCCAGCCATTGTTGTTATCAGTCCTGACTTTCGGTATGCGATCCCCGTCCTCGGTGGCCATCACGGAGCCAATGATCTCGCATACCAATTACACGAACTGTGCGGCCTCCTTCCGGTTATTTCAACCGCAACAGAAGCAACCGGGAATGAGGCAGTTGAAGTTATCGCAGCCCGGGAAAACCTTCGGATAGTAAACACCCGCTCAACCAGGCAGGCAAACACAGCTGTTCTTACCGGGACTGCGGGAATCTACCGGGTAAAAGGGCCGGGAATGGTTATTGCAGGGCCCGGAGTTTCATTCCTTGTTGCAGACGGAAACTATTCATTAGGGATTGGATGCAGATTGGGAACATCGGCAGAAGAGATCATTCAGGCAGTACAAACAGCATGCACACAAACTGGAATTAATCCTGCTGATATTGCCATCTATGCATCAGTGACCCTCAAAGCACATGAATCGAGTCTGCTTGAAGCAGTCAGAGCCCTGAATGGGAACATTATCTTCCTTCATCCTTCTGATCTGGACAATGAGGCCGATTATTCAGATTCGGCAGCATCCCGTTTTGGACTTCCCGGCGTTGCAGAGCCTGCAGCTCTTGCAGTATCTGTCCGCCATCACCTTATCCTGGAGAAACACGTGTATGGAAATGTCACCATCGCAATCGCACAATAAATCGGGCCCGCCCACCGGTTCACTTACCGTTGTCGGGATTGGACCTGGCAGCCCTGATATGATGACCCTGGCTGCTGAGTCAGCAATCAGAAACGCAGACATCGTCATCGGAAATGACTTCTATATCGACCAAATCCCGCATCTGCTCAAAGAGAAAAAGGTCATTAAAAGTAAGATGGGAAAAGAAGTCAACCGGGCAGAACAGGCGATCACCCTTGCCCATGATAGCCATGTCATAATGATTTCCGGAGGAGACCCCGGAGTCTATGGAATGGCAGGTCTTATCCTGGAAATGGCAGAACGAACTGCACCGGACCTCATCGTTGGAGTAATCCCCGGGGTCACCGCTGCAAATGCCGGAGCCGCACGCCTTGGAGCTCCGCTGACCAATGACTTCGCGGTCATCAGTCTTTCAGATCTGCTCACCCCAAGGGAGGTTATAGAAAAACGCATCCGTGCATTATGCGCCGTCGGAATACCTCTGGTCCTCTATAATCCAAGAAGCCGGACGCGGACCAGCCTTTTTGAAGATGTAATCGCCATAGCAAGGGAACATCTTCCGGATGAGACGCCGGTGGGAATTGTAAAGGATGCATACCGGCCTGATGAGACTGTCCTCGTGACCACGCTCAGGGACGTAATGGACGTCGAAGATAGTATCGATATGCACACCGTCGTATTTATTGGCGGAGAAGAGACACGAATGCTCAGGAGATATAACAATGCCAGAGGAATGTTCACCCCCCGTGGATACCACCGGAAATATGTATACTGATATCGGAGCGGATACTGCTGAAGGATATGCTATTTCAAGCAGGTCGCGCGAGTTAGCCAGAGAAACCATTGGTGATACCGGGCCTTTTGACCGTATCAGGCAGCGCTGTTCTATCGCGGTTGGTGATTTTGCCATGGCTGAACTGATGCGGTTTGACCATGACCCGGTGACAGCAGGTCTTGCAGCCCTTGCAGCCGGTGCTCCAATATATACCGATATCAGGATGGTTCAGACCGGAATACAAAAGAAAGGGCACCATAGTTCTGTTACCTGCATCCTTGATGCACTCACGGACCCTGACACCAGAGGGAGGACGCGAACTTCTGCAGCACTTGTATCTCTGGGAGGCAGGCTCAATGGATCCATTATCGTCATCGGAAACGCACCATCAGCACTCCTCGCCCTCTGCGGCCTGATAGAGAAGGGAATCAGACCAGCCCTTATCATCGGAACCCCGGTTGGATTTGTAAATGCAGCAGAATCAAAGGAACTGCTCCGCACCCTGAAAATCCCCTCAATATCCAATGAAGGGACTCGTGGGGGTACCCCGGTTGCTGTTGCAGCGATGAATGAGATCATCACCATGTTTGCAGAAAACACAGGCACTACCTGATACATATGCGGGATCCGGTAAGCGGTTTTGAATATCCGGAGTCCTGGGTGAAACTCTGCACCGATTCTTCCCATCTTTCCAGCATACAGCAGGGACTTGCAGTACTCACGGCAGACGGCTCAGTGAGAATGCGTGGATTTACGACCGGGAGCACTGCGGCTGCAGCGGCGAAAGCTGCTGTCCTGTCCCTTTCTCATTCAGATATATGGCAGGTTACCATCCTCACTCCGGTCCACATCCCCATTCAGGTTATGGTTTCATCGCACCAAGGGATCGGACATTGTAGCAAATATGCCGGAGATTATCCAGGGGATGTTACTGCAGGTCTTGAATTTATTGCCGTTGCAAGGCCAGCAGAATCCGGGATTACTATCGAGTTTGGAGAAGGAATAGGGAGATGGGACAGGAATACCCCACGGTATCATAAAGGAGATCCTGCCGTATCAGCACAAGCCAGAAGTGAGATAAACACAGCAATCCAGGAAGCAGTACATGAAACAGGTATACCGGGAGTTTTAGTCCGTATTTCTTCTCCACAGGGAAAGGAGGTTGCTGAAAAGACCTTAAACCGGATGATAGGAGTCACCAATGGAATCTCCATACTCGGCACAACCGGTTTTGTTGAGCCCTGGGATGATCATCTGGAAGAGGCTGTTTTAGAAAGGGCTGCACAGACAGACCGGGTAGTCCTTACAACCGGCAGAGTTGGCATGCGATTTGCACGGCTCTTATTCCCGACCCATGAAGTAATACTGGCAGGGTCAAGACTGGGAACCATAATCCCACACCTGTCCGGCACAATTATCATCTGCGGTCTGCCTGCTCTCGTATTGAAATACGTAAACCCACATTTTCTTGACGGAACCGGTTATACAACGGTGGAAGAACTGATGAGCACGGATATCTTTCTGCCTGCAATGAATACCTCCCTACAGGCATATAAAAGAGAACACCCCACTATCCGCGTTGTGGTTGTAAACCGGGAAGGAAAAGTTATCGGGGACAGTACATGATTGTTGTTGGCGTCGGGTGCGGGCCAGGGATGCTCACCGAGGCGGCAATTGCTGCCATACGATCAGCCAGTCTGATTGTAGGATCTGTTCGTGCACTTGATCTGGTTACGTGTCACCTTCCGGCAGAATCAGAAGTTAAAATTATTGAGGATTATAAGGCCCTCCGGACTCTTCCGGACCACGCAGTCATCCTCTCAACTGGCGATCCGATGATTTCAGGCCTTGGGTATCTGGGCGGAGAGGTAATCCCCGGAATATCATCAGTGCAGCTGGGTGCTGCAAAAACCGGAGTGCCCCTGACAAATCTGTTCATTATTACTGCACATGGAAGAGACCACAAGCAGGCCATTTCTGATTGTCATGAAATGGTAAAAAAGGGGCGAAAAACATGCATCATTGCAGACCCGGCATTCCCTGTTGATACCCTGGCAACTGGTCTGGCAGGAATAAATCCTGATATCCGGATAATTGTATGTGAAAATCTGGGATATCCGGATGAACGAATTTGTTTTGGGACAGCAGAGCACCCACCAATGATCCGGAAAGGAATGTTTATCCTGTTTGTAACCGGAACTGGATCCCTGGATAAATAGAGTTTAGGAAAAGGGGATTGGTCTCTGCACCCGCGGGGCAGTCAACCAGTGACAACGGGTATCACAGAGACCAATGGGGTCTTCATCGAATATTCTCCTCCTACAAGAACCTCATGAATTGATACACGCATTTGATGGGGGGGTGAAATAAGGCATTTCACATGTATGCGTCAGGTGTTATTCGGATGGGGGGGTGTTTCCATGCAGGTTCTAATGCAGAGAGGTAATTATAGATTATCTTTGGAGTATATTAAATTTAACCCCCATGATCAGACAAAATCAGGTTTCGGGTTTTATTTTTTGATATTCATTTAGGCAACGGATTTAACAATCAATTTAGATTTTATTACACTTAAAAAAAGAAAATCTAAAATATATCGCATGCCTATTAGCATATGTGAAAACGACAACCCGTGTCAAAAAGATCAACGGGCATGAATACCTGTACGAGATCACCTATTATTACGATAAAGAGACCAGAAGAACCAGACAAAAGAGCAGGTACCTGGGAAAAAATGTTGACGGACAGCCAGTCAGGGTCAGAGAAAAAGCAAAAACACCAGAGCGGGCTTATGCATATGGAGAGTTTATCCCCTATCTTCAGGCAATAAAAAATCTGCATATCCAGGAGATTTTGGGATCCCACCTGACCGACCACGAATCGAGGCTCTTTTTAACCCTTTTATTAGCAGGGATTCATCACCCGGATGCATTACATGCCCCGGCATCATGGTATGACGGGACTGCCCTTCCACGAATTTTTTCAGGGCTGAAGATTACAAATCAGAATATTTCAAAATTATTAAAAAAACTCGGGGAGGGATCAATTCATCTGAGTATTCTCAGATCCTTATCGCAGATTCCGGAGAGTGGGAATATGCGGATACATACCGTTGACATCCCCATGACACAAAAGTCATCCTGGCATACCGGAGTTTCTCACCATGGAATCGAACCAATAGTCCTTTTTTATGACAATATCGAAAATATCCCGGTGGGATATCTCTCCTCCGCCCAGTATCCCATTACATCAGATCTGGTAAAAGCTATCAAGGCAGGAATGCCTCTTTTTTCCGGGAAAAAGGGGGTGATAATTTCAGGGAAGAATTTTATGTCCTCGATGAATTTGTATGGGGCAATCTATAGTGAAATCCCGGTAATTTTTCCCCTTGACCCTGATCATGATCTCATAAAAGATGAGATAAAACGGTATCGGGCTGACCTGATGCATCCAAAAAACCTGAAAATTTTCAGGGGTGAAACATTATTTGTAATTCCGGTCAATATCCCGCTTGAAACGGCTCAATTAAAAGGATACATCATCTACAGCCCAAGAAAGGAAGAGGAGATGCGTGAACGGTATGGAGAGGATATTGACCTCATCCTTGAAAATCTGAATGACAAACCGGTTTACAAATGGGTAAAGCCCGCAGAAGCTGTTTCAGATGTTGCTGGAATGTATGAACCATTTTTCCAGTGGCGGGTATTAAATAACCGGCTCTATGTTGATGTAAAACGAAAGGCCCTGGGGAAATACCTGAAAAACTGCGGTATTTCTGTTATCATCACCGGGGATCCGGAATATCAGTGGGATACATGCCTCGAGTGGCTTGAAGATCGTGCAGAAGCGGAGAGGTTCCTTTCTGATTATGTCAAAAAATTTCAGGTCTTTCCTCTCTCGGTGGATACAGAAACCATGAAAAGCGGGGCATTTCTCATAGCATTCATGGCTCTGGTAATTCACCGGTGGGTGCACGAACAATATGCAAAATCCGGACTTCTGTCCATATATACATCTGAAAAGATACTTCTTGAACTGATGAAAATACGTCTTATCGCCCTTGGAAATGATCGTATACTCATGACCGGCCTTTTATCCAGGCAAAAAGAGATTCTGGAAACTTTGAAATGGAGTGCAGAAATATAACTCGTGCATTTGGCACCCTAATTAGGCACCTATTTTTATTATTGTATTTCAAAAAAACTGTTTTAGGCAGGTCATCTGACAGAACAAAAACCAGAAAACATACCGTTTTATGGGAACCGGATAGTGGCCCCTTCCTGCACGATAAGGCCTTCGCGTATCATCTGAAAAGCAATCCCTTCAGTTCTTGACTTGTCACTTTCAATCCCCCTGATCAACAGATCGGAGTCCATCGGCCCCCTTTCAAGTAAAAGTCGGAGAATCTTCCCACGGATCTCCCGATCTGATCCTTCAAAAGGCGATTGCACTGCATAATGTTTGCTCCGCCGGTTGGGGTTTTCTATCTTTCCCGCAAGGTACGTCCCATAATCCATGAGGCTGTAATACCACTCGCGTGGGCTTTCCCCGTTCAGAGCCAGACTGACCACCGGCAGAATCTCCTTGTCTGATATCCCTGAAGCATCATGAAAAAAATGATGGATGAATACCCGCCGGATATTTGTTTCAATAAAGACAACCGGAAGATTATATGCAAAGGCCACAATCGATCCGGCAGTAGCTGGGCCGATGCCGGGTAGCGTAGTTAAGACCACGGGATCATCGGGGACAATCCCATCCCACCGGTCCACTACTTCCTGTGCAATCAGCAGGAGATATTTCGCCCGCCTGTTATACCCAAGACCCTGCCATGCCCGAAGCACATCCTCGAGCGTGGCTCTTGAGAGAGCGCAAATATCGGGAAAAGTCTCGATAAATACAGGGAATTTTTGCATCACCCGGGGAACCTGTGTCTGCTGAAGCATTATTTCAGATACCAGGACCTGGTATGGAGTTATCTCATCTCTCCATGGCATAGGCCGTCTGTTTTTTTGATAAAATTCAGTAAGTAACAGGTTAAACCGCACGATTCCATCAGGATCATCGGGGCAGAAAAATTCATCCGCGTGCATAATCAGCCAAAACCATCTTGGTGCCCTGTGTCATTTCGTCGCATTGCCATTGTCAGACTTCATCCGTGAAGCCGGGTGAATAGTTGGCATAATCCTTGTGCTCTGCATGAAGTTGTTCTGCCCGCTGCACCCACCCGTCAAGCCGGAACTTACGCCGCAGACCTGCCTCATTCATATATCTGATCATCCCAAATACCGGCCGTTCCTTCCACGGGCGGTCATGTTTGCCAAAACACCAGGCAACCCCGCAATACCCGTTCGGGTCACGCCCATCCAGTTCATACCGGTTATTCAGAGAAAGCGCAATATGATACGCCTCTTCAGGTGATTCAGTCCATTCAAGGATCTTTTTCCCCCAGTACATGCGCAGATAGCCATGCAGATACCCGGTAAGCATGAGTTCATGCTGCATCGCATTCCATGCCCGATCATGAGTAGTCCCCTGCTCAAATTCTGCAAGGGTGTACGAATACTCCCGGATATCAATCCTGTGCTTTTCAAAGGTCTTTTTTGTCCATGCCGGAAGTCCTTCGTATTGGTCATATTGTGGATTGTACCAGACAAAATTATGTGACAACTCACGCCGCACGATAAGTTGTTCAAGAAATGCTGCAGTTCCAGGACCAGGGTTTTCAGACGCCCGGAGCGCAATTTCAATCGGAGAGATGTGACCAAAATGAAGATACGCGCTGAGCCGTGATGTGGCCCGGGCGGTTGGATCATTGTGGGAAGCTTCGTACCGATCCATATTTCCTGAAATGAAAGCGGATAGATATCGTGATGCCGCATGCTCGCCACCGGTGAGAAAGAGAGAAGGGGTAGCCCCCATATCGTAGCCACTATTTTGTGGAGTCATGGGGTGCCGGGTAAGAGCCAAACTCGAAAATGGCTCTTCGCCCACTGATTCAATCTGCACTTCCCGGGGTCGCAGCGGCAGGAGAAACATTGGCAGCTGCCTGGATATTTTAGGTCTGAATGTCCGTGCAGCCCATTCTTCCTTTGGCGAAGCAACCTCTACCGGAACAATAAGGTTTGTCTCTACTACCGCAACCGGGCAGGGTACGGATGCAATCACCTGCTGTCTCCATTCCCGCTGGAGGCGTGTCCATCCCTGATCAGTCACCACCAGACAGGCATCATCGGCAATCCGGGGGATTATATCATCTGGACTACCGGACAGGATCTGAAACCCGATCCCCCGTTCAGAGAGAGAACTATTCACGTCCTGAAGACCTTCCCACAAAAACCGATAATGGACCGATGTTGATTCCGGATAGGAGCGAGCAAGGCAAAAGACTACGATGAGAGGTTTTTTCAGTTCATTTGATTTTTCTATTGCATATTCAAGGGCATGGTTACACCTGGTCCGGACTGCAGATTGCATCCAGTAAAGCACATATGAACCCTTCTTTCGTGGTTCACCAAAAATATCAACCCGTTCAGACTGAATCATCGATCTATGTCCTCTTAAACATCTTTGCAAGATCAGAGGGAGAGAAAGAAATAATCGTTGGGCGGCCATGCGGACAGGTCCAGGGATCAGAGGTCTGGGCCAGCTGATTGGTAATATCCATACCCTGTTCAGGTGTAAGCACCGCTCCTGCTTTGACCGCACTTCTGCACGCAACCAATCTGATCACCTGCTCCTTCATCCTGACAGGCCCCTCATCTTCTGACAGAATAGTGCCAATTATCTCCCTGACCGTGTCCGGATCCTCATACCGTCCAAGCACAACAGGCACACCCCTCACACACCAGGTATCCTGTCCGAATGGTTCCAGAATAAAACCTTCATCAGTGAGGACAGGGAGGACAGAAGGTAAAAGCCCGGTTTCTGAAGGACTGAGGCTGAGCACAACCGGGGCGATAAGTTCCTGGGTCTTCACCTGAAGGTCTTCCTGTTTTTTGAGTTGATCATATCTGACCCGTTCATGGGCCGCGTGTTGATCGACAAGGTAGAGCGTCCCCCCTCTGTCACTTGCAATAATATAAGTTCCCTGGACCTGCCCAATCCAAAAGAGTTCCGGAAACCGGGCATCACCTGCAGGTTCTCCCTCATAACCCTCCTGAATCCTGGTTTGAAGGAGTTGCCTGGCGGTAGTCCGGTATCCGGCAAGAGTTGCTTCACACACCTGTCGTGCTGCAGGAACAGGATAGTCATACCTGACCTGAACCGGTTCCGGGGTAAATGCATATGATAACGGAGCCTGATCATGGCCGCCTGCCTCAACCCTGGAGTCAATAAGGTCTGCCTTATCAAGTGCCTTTCTGACCGTTCGAACCAAAAGATCCAGAATCTTTCTCTCGGCAGAGAACCTGACCTCACGCTTTGTCGGGTGGATATTCGCGTCAACCTCTGCCGGAGGAATATCCAGCATCAGGACGGCTACCGGCCAGACAGAGTAGGGGATGAGGGAACTATAACCCCGTTTGACCGCGGATATCATAGCCGGTGACTGGACCAGCCGCCCGTTCACCGCAATAAGAAAACGCTGCCGGTTCTGTTTTACCAGTTTCGGCAGGGATATCAGACCGGTTACAGAGCAGGATCCATCTTCTCCGGAGATGGGAATCATCATCCCGGCCTCATCCGGATATAAAGCCCGGAAAATATCTGTGAGATCTGAGCCCCCATGAGTTGAGAATTTTTCCTGACCGTTAACCATGTACCTGAATGTAATATCAGGATACAGGCAGGCAAGTGATTCAAGAAGGGACGTGATGTGGGCGAGTTCTGTCTGCAGACTTTTCAGAAATTTCCGCCGTGCAGGAGTATTGAAAAATATCTCCTCAACAGTTATTGAGGTTCCAGATGGAGCACCAGTCTCCACGCATTCAACCATCTCACCACCGGTGATCCGGTACCTGATAGCAGAATCAGATTCCCGGGTCTTTGTAACCATAGTTACATATGAAACCGCTGCAATGCTTGCGAGTGCTTCCCCCCGAAACCCCAGGGTCAGGCAGGTTAAAAGGTCATCACCGGTTCTGATTTTGCTGGTCGCATGGGGAAGAAATGCAACCGGGATCTGTTCTGCGGGAATACCTATTCCATCGTCAGTTACCCGAACCCGGGAGATCAAACCCCGTGCGGTTGAAATCTCAACGGTAATCCGGGTCCCTGCTGCATCAATTGCATTCTCCACCAGTTCTTTTACAATAGAGACCGGCCGGTCCACCACTTCCCCGGCAGCAATCAGGTGGACCGTTGATTCTTCAAGAACCTTAATCACGGAGGCAGCAGACTCAT
>Ga0265295_1003947_pt1 | contig 20620 bp, 17 predicted proteins | sample Munlansysbiofilm_FD_192503 | JGI IMG/M metagenome (GOLD analysis project Ga0265295, IMG submission 192503) | Leachate microbial communities from a municipal landfill in Southern Ontario, Canada - Methane capture system biofilm | ecosystem: Engineered > Solid waste > Landfill > Unclassified ... | reverse complement strand
GGACAGCTCCGACTTCAAGGGACACTTATTCATGATTCCTTGATATCATGAAGCAAGCCGGAAAGCCAGAAGTGTTTTATTTATTTGGTATCGTCATTATTTAGGTCTATGAATGACTTGACCCTGCAGGACCCTGCCGGGAGCATTGCCGCTGATTTTCAAGAATTTACTTGACAATATTTTTCTTTTTCTGATATTGGGAAACCATATTTCTTCTTAAGTATTTAAAGGAACGCGTGTCATGCTGAAAAACATTATTCTGATACTGGGCATTATAACCGTAGTCATCGTACGCAGGGGGACTGCTGCTCGGTTTCTTTAACAATAACATAAGGAACTGAGAGCCGCAGGCCCCGGGAAGGATCTGCGGCTCTTATTTTTTTGGAAAAGAGCCGCATTGCATAAAAATGCGGCTCTTTTGTTTTTGAACCGCGGCGATGCCTTTGAAGAAAACTTTGAAGAAAACGTGGAACGCGACACGATTCACTTCCTTGAAATAAAAAGCCCCGGGGGGACTGTCCCGTTTTGTCCCTCTACCGGGAAAGCTGTAAGGAATGAAAGGAGCATCAAAAGATCATGGACACCATCGGTGCAGATATCGTTTTACAAATCCTCCAGGAGGAAGGGGTGGAAGCCATCTTCGGCTATCCCGGGGCAAGTTCGCTGCCGCTTCACGACCGGCTGAAGGACAGCCCCATCCGTCATTACCTGACACGGCATGAACAGGCGGCCGCCCACGCCGCGGATGGGTATGCCCGTGCCACCGGGAAAGTGGGAGTGTGCCTCTCCACTTCAGGACCGGGCGCCACCAATCTGGTAACCGGCATCGCAACCGCCTTCATGGACTCGACACCCGTTGTCGCTCTGACTTGCCAGGTCAACACCAGCCTGATGGGGCGGGATTCTTTTCAGGAAACGGACATTGTAGGAATTACGATGCCGATCACCAAGCACAGCTATCAGGTGAATAACGTAAACAACCTGGCTTCGGTTCTGCGCCGGGCCTTTCAGTTGGCGAGGTCCGGCCGGCCCGGGCCGCTGCTGGTCGATATGCCCAGAGACATCCTCGCTTCCCGTTGTGAAAAGGTGGATCCCCCGGAGGAGACTCCGTCGGTCGCCGCAGAAAAAGTCTCGTCGAATCTGGACCAGCTGGGGAAAATAGCCCGGGCGCTGAATATGAGCGAACGCCCCGTGATCATCATGGGCGGCGGTGTGAAGCTGAGCAATGCCTGCGACCTGATGCGCGCCTTGATCGAAAAGGGAGGAATCCCCTTTACCACCACAATGATGGGGGTAGGTTCGATCGCCTCCGGAAACGGCTACGATCTGGGCTTCATCGGCACCCACGGCAATGAGCTGGCAAACAGCACGGTGCACCAGTCCGATTTCATCCTGGCCGTCGGCATGCGTTTCTCCGATCGCAGCACGTCTCTCATCGATGAATTCGCACCGCTGGCAACCATCGCCCAGATTGACATCGATCCCACCTCAATCGGGAAGAATGTCAAGGTGGCACTTCCGTATGTGGGCGATATCCGGGAAACCATTTCGGCCCTTCTGAATCTTGTGGAGTCGAGAGACAGGACCGCCTGGCTGCAGCGCATCCAGCAGGAGCGGGAAGCCAAGGATTTCTGCCTTCCCTTCAAGGGTTGCGGAAAGGCGGGTCATCTGATCAGCATGATCCAGGAGGCCATGCCGAAAGAAACCATCGCCGTTTCCGACGTGGGCTTGAACCAGATATGGACCCTCCGCACCTGGAAGGCCCGCACTCCGCGCAGCCTCATCACCAGCGGCGGCATGGGAACCATGGGGTTCAGCGTCCCGGCGGCAATCGGCGCCAAGATCGGCATGCCGGACAAATCCGTTGTGGCCATCTGCGGAGACGGGGGATTCTACATGAACATCCAGGAACTGGCCACCCTGAGCTATTACAAGATCCCGGTTAAAATCGTCGTCCTCAACAATCGCCACCTCGGGATGATCCGCCAGATTCAGGATCTGTTCTACGAGGGCCGCTTCAACACCATCGAACTGGGCAATCAAGTGGATCTGGTAGCGGTGGCAAAAGGCTTCGGCGTCCCGGCGGACAGAATATCCGTGGATGAGAATCCCGACGCGGCCCTGGCCGCTCTGGCCCGGGCGGAAGGTCCCTACCTGCTGGAGGTGGTTGTGGATGAGAACGATTACGTCTTCCCGATCATCCCCCCTGGGCAGGCGAACACGGCAATGATTCACGGAGTCGGCGACTGAGAACGGATGAAGGGGACCCACGTCCCCGGTCCGCAGGCTTTTGCAGAAAAAAGAGATACGGCGGGGATATTTTAGGGAGGAGAAGAACAGGTCATGAACACGGAAGAACATACCATTACGATTCTGGTCAAGAACGAGCCCGGGGTGCTGTCGCGTGTTGCAGGAGTGTTCAGCGGCCGGGGATACAACATCAAGACCCTCTGCGTCGCTCCCACGACGAACCCGGAAATTTCACGGATCACCTTGACGAGCAACGCCGATGTGGATTTTACGGAAAAGATCAAGAAGCAGCTTGATAAACTGGTTGATATTGTAGATGTTCTGGATTATACAGGCGAACGATTTCTCAAGAGGGAAATGATGCTCCTGGGTCTGAAGATTACCCCGGGACGCCACGCGGAGGTTCTTCAGGCGTTAAACACCCTGGGATGCAGGATCGTGGCCATGCGGCCGGATTACTATATTATCGAAACCTCTGGAAACCGCTCGGAGAATGATGCGGTTTTCCAGTACTTTCAGACGTTTGATGTCGAGATGATGAATCGGACGGGGTGCATCGCCATCCCGCTCAATCCCAGGAATGACCCGGAATGAATCCATCCCGGATCCCTCGAGGACGAAGAATTTATATATGATAATAAGGGGGTATTTTTGTGAAGCTCACCGGATCGCAAATCCTATTTAAAGCCTTGCATGCGGAAGGCGTGGACACCATCTTCGGCTATCCCGGAGGGTCCGTTATCGATCTCTACGATGAAATGTACCGGCAGGAAGGAATTCAACATTACCTGGTCCGCCATGAACAGGGCGCGGTCCACGCAGCGGACGGTTACGCCCGCGCAACGGGGAAAACCGGCGTCTGCCTGGTTACTTCAGGCCCCGGCGCCACCAACACCGTGACGGGGATTGCCAATGCCTATGCGGATTCCATCCCGGTGGTCATTCTGACCGGGCAGGTTCCGACCCATATGATCGGCAAGGACGCGTTTCAGGAAGTGGACATCACCGGGATTACCCGTCCCTGCACCAAGCACAATTTCCTCGTTCGAACGGTTGAAGATCTGGGTCGCAACATCCGCGAGGCCTTCCACATCGCCCGAAGCGGACGCCCCGGCCCCGTGCTGGTGGACATTCCCAAAGATATCCTCCAGGCGACTCTGGAAGAAGAGAAGATTTCCATGGCCGTCAACCTGCCCGCAGAACCGTCCAGGGAATCCATCGATGGCCCCTGCGCAGAAGCCATCAGCCTCATCAAGGCCTCCCGCAGGCCCGTCATCTTCGTCGGCGGCGGAATCCTTCGGGGAAAGGCCGTCTCAGAACTGCGGACCTTTGTCGATGCGGTCAACGCCCCGGTCACCGCCTCGCTCATGGGGCTGGGAGCCTTTCCGGGAACGGATCCCCGCTGGCTCGGGATGCTGGGCATGCATGGGACGTATTACGCCAATATGGCCGTCAGCCACAGCGATCTGCTCATCGCCGTCGGCGTGCGCTTTGATGACCGCGTCACCTCCAAGGTCGCAGAATTTGCACCGAACGCCCGGATTATTCATATCGACATCGACCCCGTTTCGATCAATAAAACCGTCAAGGCCCATGTCTCCATCATCAGCGACTGCCGGGAAGCCCTGCAGCGCCTCAACACGATGGCCGGAGGCCGGGCTCTTCTATCCGAGGATCAGACCCGCGAATGGCTGGATCAGATCAAAAAGTGGAAGAGGGCGGTTCCACTGGGTTACTGCCGCAGCGATAAGATCAAGCCCCAGTGTGTCATTGAAAAGCTCTATGAACTGACAAAGGGCCAGGCCATCATCACGACGGAAGTCGGGCAGAATCAGATGTGGGCGGCCCAGTTCTACCACTTCGATTACCCGGACACCTTCATCTCATCGGGTGGGCTGGGTACGATGGGCTTCGGTCTTCCCGCGGCCATCGGCGCCCAGGTGGCCTTTCCGAACCGCACGGTTGTCGACATTGCCGGGGACGGCAGCATCCAGATGAACATCCAGGAACTGGCCACCGCCGTTCACTACAACCTGCCTGTCAAGGTCGTCATCCTGAACAACAGTTTTCTGGGCATGGTCCGGCAGTGGCAGGAAATGTTTTACGGAAAGCGCTACTCTCAGACCCACATGAAACAGACGCTCGATTTCGTGAAGCTGGCTGAAGCCTTCGGAGCTGTCGGACTGAGAGCCACGAAGCCCGAAGAAGTGGAGGACGTCCTGCGAAAGGGACTGGAAACCCCCGGGGTCGTCATGATGGATTTTCAAGTGGAGCCGGAAGAGCAGGTTTATCCCATGGTCAGCCCGGGCGCTGGGCTGACGGACATGAAGCTTGGAAATCTGAGGCAGCAGGCTGACTGATCAAAGGTGAGCCTTCCGCCCAAACACTTCATCAAAAGAGAGGTTTGCTGTAAAATGGACATCAAGGAAAGAGTTATTTCAATCCTGGCCAGCAACAAGCCCGATGTGCTGGCCCGTATCGCCGGAACTTTCAGCGGCCGCGGCTTCAACATCGACAGCATCACTGCCAATATCACGAGAGATCCCCGGATCACGAAGATTCTCATTACGACGCACGGGGACCAGGACACGATTATAAAAATAGAAAAGCAGCTCAACCGCCTCGTCGATATCCACCAGGTCACGGATCTGACCAGCCTGGGGCTTCCCCTTCGCGAGATGATGCTGATCCGCATGCCGATGACCGGGGAAAACCAGGACAAAATCATGGAAATCGTTGACAGATACAAAGGAGAAGTGATAGAAACCGGCGTTGGGTATGGCGTCCTTGAATTGACGGGCAGCAAGGAAGATATGGACAATGCCTTCGCCGCCCTGGAGCAGCTGGGCATTGATGATTTCGCCAGGACAGGCAGCATCACACTCTAGGATTGGACGCTCAAGGGGGGAAACCTTTTTCCCGCTTCAGCAGAAGAAATAAAGATCGTTTCTTTACATAGGGGCAATGGGCCATTGCCCCTATGTCTTATGGAACATTTTGAAGAACATGATAAAAATACCGGTTTCAGAATATAAGGAGGCTATGTATGGCAAAAATTGATTTCGGCGGTATCGTGGAAGAGGTTATCACATCTGAAGAGTTCACGTTGGAAAAGGCGCGGCAGGTGCTGAAAAATGAGGTTGTTGCCGTTATCGGTTACGGCATTCAGGGACGGGGCCAATCTCTGAACATGCGTGACAACGGGGTCAACGTCCTTGTCGGCGAGGGGCCCTATGCCTGGGACAAGGCGGTTGCCGACGGCTTCGTCCCTGGAGAAACACTTTTTTCCCCGGAAGAGGCGGCCAAACGGGGCACCATCGTCCAGTACCTTCTCTCCGACGCAGGCCAGAAGGAAATGTGGCCGGTGATGAAAAACTGCCTGCAGCCGGGCAATGCCATTTACTTTTCCCATGGGTTCTCCATCGTTTATAAAGAGCAGACCGGAGTGATTCCTCCGGCGGACATCGACGTCATCCTGGTGGCCCCCAAAGGCTCCGGCACGACCGTGAGGTCGAATTTCCTCGACGGCAGCGGCATCAATTCCAGTTATGCCGTTTTTCAGGACGCTACGGGCAAAGCACGGGAACGGACCCTGGCGGTGGGGATCGCCATCGGCTCAGGCTATCTCTTTCCCACCACCTTTGAGCAGGAAGTCTACAGCGATCTCACCGGCGAGCGGGGCGTGCTGATGGGTTGCCTGGCCGGCGTCATGGAGGCCCAGTACAACGTCCTGCGCAAAAATGGCCACAGCCCCAGCGAAGCCTTCAACGAAACCGTGGAAGAGCTGACGCAGAGCCTCATCCGTCTCGTAGCGGAAAACGGTATGGACTGGATGTACGCCAACTGCAGCATCACCGCTCAGAGAGGGGCCCTGGACTGGAAGGACCGTTTCCGTGACGCCGTCGCCCCCGTCTTCGATTCCCTTTACGAAAGCGTGAAGAGCGGCCGTGAGACCCAGATTGTACTCGAGGCCAGTCAGGACCCGGATTATCGGGAAAAGCTGCAGAAAGAACTGGAAATCATCCATAACAGCGAAATGTGGAAGGCCGGGGCCGCCGTGCGCAATCTGCGCCCCGAACGGCGAAAGAAATAGCAGTTCCCATTCTGAATCATGGCGTCAAATAAGAAACGGGAAGTACATGTCGCTTCTTAACTTTTTTGCAGGGGATTAACCGGTCTCGACCAGCGGGTTAATCCCCTTTTTTTTCAGGGAAACAGTTCCCGGAAGGAGAAATCCATGCGCAGCGATATCATGAAGAAAGGTCTTGAACGGGCGCCGCACCGTTCTCTGTTCAAGGCCATGGGATATACCGACGAAGAGCTTAAGCGCCCCGTCATCGGCGTTGTCAACGCCGCAAACGAAATTATTCCCGGCCACATCCATCTGGATCGGATCGTAGAGGACGTCAAAGCGGGGATTCGCATGGCCGGCGGGACCCCGGTAGAATTTCCCGCTATCGGAATCTGTGACGGCATCGCCATGGGCCACCTGGGGATGAAATACTCCCTGGCCAGCCGGGAGCTCATCGCCGATTCCACGGAGGCGATGGTCATGGCCCATCCCTTTGACGGCCTCGTCCTCGTACCCAACTGCGACAAGATCATTCCCGGAATGTTGATGGCCGCCCTGCGCCTCAACATCCCGTCGATCTTCGTAAGCGGCGGCCCCATGATGGCGGGACGCCTGGAGGGAAGGTCCGTGGACCTCATCAGCGTCTTCGAGGGAGTCGGCGCGGTCAAGGCGGGCAAGATGTCGGAAGAGGAACTGAACGCCCTGGAAGACTGCGCCTGCCCGGGATGCGGCTCCTGCTCCGGCATGTTCACCGCCAATTCCATGAACTGCGTCACGGAGGCCCTTGGGCTGGGCCTGCCTGGAAACGGCACAATTCCGGCGGTTTTAGCGGCGCGGCGGCGTCTGGCCAAAGAAGCCGGGATGAAGATCATGGAACTCGTCGCCAGGGACATCCGCCCCCGCGACATCGCCACGCTCAACGCCTTCAAAAACGCCCTCGCCGTGGACATGGCCCTGGGATGCTCCACCAATACGGTTCTGCACATCCCGGCCGTCGCCCATGAAGCCGGTATCACCCTGGATCTCGACCTCTTCAACAGCGTCAGCGCCCAAACGCCCAACCTGTGCCACCTCAGCCCGGCCGGCCCCCATCATATCGAGGATTTGGACGCAGCGGGCGGCATCCAGGCCGTCATGAAGGTCATCAGCGGCCGGGGTGTGATCGATGAGACGGCCCTGACGGTCACGGGAAAGACGGTCGGAGAAAACCTGGCAAAGGCCCGGGTCCTCAATGAAGAAGTGATCCGCCCGCTGAACCGCGCCTACCGCCCCGAGGGCGGCATCGCCATTCTCAGGGGCAACCTTGCCCCCGACGGCGCCGTGGTCAAGCAGTCCGGGGTGCTTCCGGAAATGATGGTCAATGAAGGCACCGCCCGGATCTTTGATTCAGAGGATGAAGCGATTGCCGCGATCCTGGGCGGCAGGATCGCGGCGGGGGATATTGTGGTCATCCGCTACGAAGGACCTAAGGGCGGACCGGGAATGCGGGAAATGCTGAGTCCCACTTCGGCCATCGCCGGCATGGGTCTGGACAGCTCCGTTGCCCTGTTGACGGACGGCCGTTTCAGCGGCGGCACCCGCGGAGCCGCCATCGGGCACATTTCCCCGGAAGCTGCCGAAGGCGGCCCCATTGCCCTGATCCGGGAAGGAGATCGCATCGCCATCAACATCCCGGAGAAGACCCTGACCCTTAACGTCGACGATGAAGAACTGGAACGGAGAAGGCGGGAATGGCAGCCGAAACCGCAGCCGGCCCTGAGTGGCTACCTGGCCCGCTATGCCCGGCTTGTCACGTCGGCAAGCACGGGAGCAATCTTCAAGGATTAGGTCGGCTGGGCTGACAGGGGGCGTTCAGGTCCCTGTTCCTGCAAAATTCCTCCCTTTCCGCACAGGCAAGGGAGGAATTTAACTTTTTCAAGGTTCAGCGGGTGCTGGTTCTGCTTTGCCGGCCCGGAAAATAAATTCATAGAAACTCGCAGTCATTTGTGTTAGAGAAGCCGGAAAAGATCAGAATCATTTTTAAAATCGGGAGGTTTTAATGAAAAAGGAAAGTAAGAACAGAAATACGTTCATCATGTTTCTGTTAGCTTTTCTGGTGGCATTTTTTGTTATCTCCGTGGTGGAGGTTCTGCGCTCCTCCTTTGCCCCCGTGGCCCCTGATGTTCAGGTCGCATCGGCGGTCCCTTCGACGGACAACACCGGCATGCCCGGTTCCTTTGCAGATCTTGTCGATCGATTAAAACCGGCCGTGGTCAATATCCGGACAACCCAGACGGTTCGGTCCGGATCGAACCGCTTTTCCTCACCCTTCGGCAATAACGGATCACCTTTCGAGCGTTATTTCTGGGGGGATGAATTTTTTGAACGGTTTTTCGGAGATGTTCCCAAGCGTGAGTTCAAGAAGAGGAGCTTGGGTTCCGGGTTCATTATCAGTTCTGATGGATACATTTTCACAAACAATCATGTGGTGGAAAAGGCTGATAAAATCCTGGTGAAGCTGTCCAATGGAAACGAATATGAGGCAAAAATCATCGGCAAGGACGCCAAAACGGACATCGCCCTGATCAAGATCAAGCCTACGGGCAGTTTGAATGTCGTTGAAATAGGCGATTCCGATAAACTTCGCGTGGGAGAATGGGTGCTGGCGATCGGCAATCCCTTCGGACTGGAGCAGACCATCACGGCGGGGATCGTAAGCGCCAAGGGGAGGGTCATCGGGGCGGGCCCCTATGATGATTTCATCCAGACGGACGCATCGATCAATCCGGGAAACAGCGGCGGCCCCCTGTTCAACATGGAGGGGAAGGTGATTGGAATCAACACGGCCATTGTCGCCCAGGGACAGGGGATCGGGTTTGCAATCCCTGTCAATATAGCCAAAATCATCCTCTCCGACCTCAAGACAAAGGGGAAGGTCTCTCGCGGCTGGCTGGGCGTCTCCGTTCAGGATGTTACGGAAGACATCGCAAAGACGATGAATCAGAAAGCTCAGCAGGGCGCCCTGGTGGCAGAGGTCTTCAAGGGGGATCCGGCAAGCAACGCAGGGATCAAGCCTGGAGATATCATCGTTGAAATCAATGGGGGAAAAGTCAATAACTCACATGAACTCTTGATGATGGTTGCAAAGTTTCAAGTTGGGGATCATGTCGATATCAGATTTTTGCGGGACAATCGGCTGATGAAGGCAAACGTCCTGGTTGCGGAGCGTACGGACCAGACGGAACTGGCGGCCAGAGGCGATTTATCCCGGGACAGTTACGGCATGACGGTTCATGACATTACCCCGGAGATCGCTCAGTACCTGGGATTGTCCAGCCGCACCGGGGTGGTCATCACGGACGTTCGCGAGGGAAGCCCGGCCGATGACGCGGGACTTCAGCCTCAGGATGTAATTCTTCAGGTCAATCGCGCAAAAATTGCTTCGAAAAAAGACTACCAAAGGGAGATCTCCCGCAAGGAGGCCAAAAAGAATCTCCTTCTCCTGGTCAAACGGGGACAATCCACCTTTTTTGTCGCCCTTCGGCCATAAGCCTTTCCCACTTTTCCCTGAAAAAACATCCATGTCCGAAGCGTCCGTACTATCCGTCATTTACGACAAGCTCAACAGCCACTTTGGAGACCTCCACTGGTGGCCCGGTGAAACGCCGTTCGAAGTGATGGTAGGCGCAATCCTCACTCAAAACACCGCCTGGCACAATGTGGAACGCGCCCTGGACAATCTGAAGGCGACCGGCTTGCTGGAGCCTCAATATCTGTATGAAACGGACTCCCGGATTTTAGAGGAGCTTATTCGTCCCGCAGGCTACTTTCGTATTAAAACGTTCCGCCTCAAGAACTTCCTCTCTTTTCTGTATTCTCATTACGGATGGGATTTGGAAAAGATGTTTTCCGAAGATTTATGGCTACTCCGCGATCAATTGCTTTCCGTCAACGGCATCGGAAAGGAAACGGCGGACAGCATCCTGCTCTATGCCGCCAATCAACCCATTTTTGTGATCGACGCCTATACCAGGAGGATTTTTCGGCGACATGGCGTGATTGCCTCGGACATGTCCTATGACGCACTGCAAGCGCTTGTTATGAGGTCCCTCCCCAAAGACGTCCCTCTTTACAACCAGTATCATGCCCTGATTGTGAACACGGGGAAAACATATTGCCGGACGGTACCCCGCTGCGAAGAATGCCCTTTGAATTCCATCGCATATTGATATTATGGGTAAGAGGTTTCCGTGTTTAAGAAGATCTCCCTTTTTGCGATTCATTCCGGACTGATCCGCTGGCTTTATTACCTGGTCCGCTTTTACTTCCTGTTTTGCCGGCTTACTGTCGCGAATGACGCTCACCTCCTTCAGCGGCTCTCCCGTCATGAGCCGTTGATCGTCTCTATCTGGCATCAACGGATTTTAGCGATCCTTCCTTATTCGCCGCGTTTTGCGCACTATTCGCCCTCGGTCATGATCAGCCGGAGCCGCGATGGCGAACTGGTTGCTCAGCTTTTTTCCTGCATGAATTTCCACCCGGTTCGAGGCTCGAGTTCCAGGGGCGGGCAAGGGGCGCTTTCCTCCCTGATCCAGGAACTTCCAGAGCATCCCGCGGTGGTTCATGTTGTGGACGGTCCCCGCGGACCACGGGGAATCATCAAGCCGGGCCTCATCACCCTGGGCCAGCGATCCGGAGCGCCCATTTTCCCGATCTCCGCCTCCGCCAGTCGGGCGTGGATTCTAACCAGCTGGGACCGCTGCCTGATCCCCAAACCCTTCAGCACCATCCATATTTCCTGGGGCGCTCCCATCTTCATCCCCCCGGATCTCGATCCGGAGCACTTTGAACGGATGCGCCTGGAAGTCCAGAATCGGATGCTTTCCCTCCAGCAGGAGCAGGACGCCCGCCTGGGCTGGAATAATCTCTTCGAATGATCCTGGAATTCAGAGGGAATTCTCACTCGTAAATCCGAGCTTTCTCCTCACCCCTCAATACCGTCAAGGCAGCCTGGGCAAAGGCCAGGGCCTCCTGCTCCGGATACCGTTTCACCGGTGCGATAAAGCCGCACCTCTCTTCGATCCAGTTGACCGCGTGGGCGGATTCCAGGATCTTGCCCGTCAAGATGACCGCATCTACCTTGCCTTTCAGAACAGACGCCATGGCGGCGATCTCTTTCGAGACCTGATAGCACATGGCCTCCAGGTAAAACCCTGCTTCTTTATTCCCCGCCTGGACCTGCTTTTCAATGTCACTGATTTTGTTGGTGCCGAGATAGGCGACCATCCCCCCTTCGCCCCGGATCATTTTCAGGATCTGTTCGCGGGTGTATTGACCGGAAAAGCACAGTTCCACCAGCGACACGACGGGCAGGGCGCCACTCCGTTCCGTGGTGAAGGGTCCCTCCTCGAAGGCGTTGCTTACATCGACGAGCCTGCCGCCGGCGATGGCCGCAATGGACATCCCGCCTTCCAGGTGAGCGATGATGAGATTCAGGTCGTCCATTGCCCGATCCAGTTCCCGGGCTGCGAGTCCTGCAATCCCTTCGATATTCACCACATGGTAGACGGCGCGCCTTTGAATTCCGGGAATGCCGGATACCTTGGCCATAGGACCGAGAGATTGAGAGGCACAATGAGCGACAAAGGCCGGGATGCCTTGTTCATCGGCGATTTCCCTGGCAAGCATGCAGCCCATTCCCGCCGCATGTTCCACCCGCGACAGGATGGATTTAACATCATCGATCATTTTTTGATTAACCACGTAGGCGCCGCTTTCCCTGCGGCTTATGAAGCTTCTGCCGACAACGGCCGCCAAATCCCCTTTCCGGATATTCCATTGCCGAAGCTGTTCCTTGATGGCAGCGCAACGGTAGGGATACTGATCCAGGATCGTTGAATACTTCCTCAATTCTGCTACGGGATGGATCATCCTGGCGCTTTTAACCTCACGCTCATCTTCAAAAATGGAAATCTCGCTGCTGGTGGATCCCGGATTGATCAGCAATGTTCTGAACATATAATAACCTCCCTCCTGCTTGCTTTATCAGGATAAACACCTTGCAATCAAAATAAATTTTTCCTATCCTTACCTTCAGCAACATTTCAGCATAGAATTCTTTCACAAAAATGTGTCCCCGATGAGATCATCAACTAAACACTGATTAAAATATTGAATATTAGACAATTGGAAACGATGTGGTGAGGTTTTCCTGCAGGTGAAAAGAGGTATGTCTGTCTTGTACGTGGCCCCCGTGACGGCAAGAACCGCAAATAATGCTTTTGTTTGAAGGGAGGATACACCATGAACGCAAAACGTTTCCTTGTCGTTATAATCGCCATATTTTGCCTGTTCACAACTGACGCATACGCAAAAACTTACAGCTCCGTAGTTGTTTACGGGGATAGCCTGTCCGACAACGGCAATTTTTTCGATGCGACCGGTCAGCCCGGATTCCCATATTACGACGGTCGCCGGTCAGACGGTCCGGTTGCGGTGGAATACCTTGCCTCATTCCTGGGGGCGCCTTTGATCGATTTCGCATGGATCGGTGCGACGACAGGGGTCGGCAATTACGCAGACAGCGGTAACGTGACGGAGTTCGGCGCATATAACCTGCCGGGCATGACGACGATGTATGGCGCAACAAAAGGGTTGCTCGGTCCCTACATGTCCGGAGGGCTTTTCGTCGTTTGGGGGGGGCCGAACGACATCCTGGCCCCCTCGCCTATGGATGGGAATGATATTTCTGCGATCGTCTCGCGGGCATTGGCAAATGAGCTGGCGATCATCGGGGAACTGAAAGAAATGGGCGCAGAAACGATTCTTGCACCGGGGATGCCGGATCTCGGCCTTACACCCTATTTTAACTCCGTGTCGCCGGAATATGCCGCCCTGGGTACCGCGATCACAAACGCTTTCAATGCCGGACTTGAGGCCATGCTTCCCTCCGATGTGCTGTATTACGATACGGCCGCACTGATGCGGTCCGTGGTGAACAATCCTTCCGCCTACGGATTCACAAACGTAACAGATGCCTGTTTCGATGGCTCAGCAGTATGTGGCGACCCGGGGACATACCTCTTCTTTGATGATTTCCATCCGACGACGGCTACTCATGAAATCCTGGGCAGAGATTTCGCGGCAACGGTCGTCCCGTTGCCCTCAGCGATCATCTTCATCTGCACTGGATTTGGCTTCCTGGCGGTCCTGCGGCGACATCTATGACGTGAGAGGTCTTGGTTCTCGGAAGATCTTGAACATTAATCAAGATATGGTAAGCCGGCGCATTGCAAGTTGCCATTTTTTGCATCAATGTATAATTTCCCATCAATAGGAGTATCTTGATTCTTTATGTCTGCGACTGGTACGACTACATGAATTTCATAAACAGGAGTTTTGATACCGCCGCAATCTTCAGTTCCATTCTTTAGTAACTTTACAGATTTAATATGCTTTTCTACTTCTTTTTTGTTCTTACCGTACGGATCACCCATTAAGATTTTTACCGCTTTTGATTTAGCTGATACCTCTGATAGCATTTTTTCAGCCGCAATCGCATGTGTAGCCAACACAGTAAATAGAAAAACCAATACAACAGCTACAGCTCTTTTCATCATACATATCCTCCGATTTTTTAGTTTGCGACTCCGTGCCCCGCCTGTCAGACAGAAATAAGGGGTCTCAATCTTTCTGCCCAACGTGCGTGGGTCAGGCGCGCTGTAAAACGTCGCCTGCGCCTTCTGGTTCTGTCTTTGTCTTCATCATCCAAAAAGACATCGACTTCGGTTATTACCCCGCTGGGTTATATGATGTGGATAATGGGGTGCTATGATACGGGCGATTCTCGGCATGAAAAATTTCTACATTGATCCTCACCGGTTCAAACATAAATACGGGAAGCGTCCCCATATTACCCATATTACCCCTGCTGCAGTCCCTCAGTTTACCTGTCCGTCTTTCCCTCACTTATCGTGGCCGCTCTCAAGATATCGTTTCCCCTTTGATCGTCGCAGACAACTTCCTCGACATCGAAGGACTCCGAAATAACAGACAGATCCGTTAAGAGAACAAAGCGACCGCACATGATTTGACCTCGATTTTTCCCGATAGGACCCTCATCGAAATATTTCGAACGCCTTTCTCTCGATCTTTCATTGAGGGATCTTGCCTCAGCCTCGGGCAATACTTATATTTAAAGCGAGGTGAGAATGATGGACAATCTTTTTTCTTCAGGAATCAATACGGCCTTGTCGATTCTGATCAGTCTTTTCTATTTCGTCCTGGTTATGCTGATGACCATTATTTTTCTGGAACGGGTATGGACCGGACCATCGCAATGGGCGATTGTTCCGGTGGTCCTGTGTTCCCTCGCCCTGTTCGGCTTCCATCCATCGATATTCCTTATCATCATCGACGCCGTGACCGGATTCTTCTCTTTCCAGGGCGTCTCCGTGATGACCGGCATGGGGATCCTGGCCGGAATGGCCAGTTGCAGCCTCTGACTTATCGTCAGTTTGCCGGAGGCAATCATGAATTTTCTCTTCAAATCAAGAACATCCCGATAAGTTCGAAGGGGCGTTTCCCTTTGTTGGAAAACAGGCAGACATGGGAAGCTCGTGAGCGACGGGGCCCCGCTCAGAAAAGCCCCCCGATGCTTCCCGCGTAATCGGTCATTTCGATCTATCCCTGACAGGTGACCGCCTTCTGCTTTGACATCCCCTTGCCGTCGGCGGCACCCTCGTACTAATTCATGCCTGTTGACCCCGAGGTTGTCAATTCCTGATCCTGGAGGAGAGGCTCAACGCGAAAGGAAAGGAAGTCTTCGCTTCCCAAAGGACGCCCAGTTGAAGTATTCACCCTGATCTTTTGATCCATCAGCGTATCTGTTTGAATCAGGAATGTCCGGTAGGCTTCCCGATCTTTTTCATCAAGCCACCAACCTGTAACCAATCCGTCTTCTTGTCCCCTGGATATTGGCTCGGCAACTCGACCAAAGATAGTCCTCCGGACGCGTCACCAACGCCGATTTTACAGGATTTTGCTCAATGTATCTTGTCACTGCCCATAAATAACATTCCGTATCAACAATAGTCGAAAAGAATCGGTTCTGACACAATCGACCGCTACGTTTGTATTTCCGATTGACATGCTGCGTGTACAGAAGATTTGTCCTGCCGATGCACAGGAACCACGGGAAAAATGGAAGTCGCTATCTCTTGGTTTCATCTACTAATGGTGGGAGGAGCGTTGTTGTCAGAATGGAGAATTACGCATGGAAAGAGAGTTAATGCTCCATTTCAACTGCGGGTGTTCACACCTCTCGTCGATGCGCTCCATCAGCATGTATCTGAACATATGTTATTTCGCGTCCAGCATTTGCTACGATCTCATCGGCCAGTGACGAAGGCGTTGTAAGGCCTTGAGTCATTTGCATGCCTGCCCTATGCCGCGCCATCCTGCTTGTAACGGTGACTTCTTGTTCGGAGTGGCTCTCAATGGGGAAGAAAAGGAATGGCCGACGCAAAGCAGTAAGTTCGATTGTTGTGGTACCGCCGCCTTGCACAACTGCGAGATCGCAGACAGATAGGTGCCCATAGAGGTCAGGGACCCTTCCATGCCGCTCGACGCCCTGAGGAACGTCAAACGACCGGATCGATCCGTCGCTTGCGCACAAAAATCATCCGTAGGCCCGGTAAACGGCGCCGAAGCTGACAATGTTTGCCGTCAAAGTCCCCCCTTCGGAGTCCGTCCAGCCGGCGTCAGCAGGGCCATCGTCGAAACGGGGGTACGCATGCCTAAGGGCTCATGTACACAAAACAAAGGCCACCGCGATGGGGTGGCCTTTGTTCATTCCCTGGGGCGTCAGCCCGGTGTCTGCAACTAGCGCTTCCGCCAGAACGCCAGCCCCGCGAGGCCCATGCCCAGCAGCATCAACGACGCCGGCTCCGGCACCGCCGTGGCTTCACCGTGCACCGTGAAGTCCGCTGCCATACCGGTCGGTCCGCTGACACCGGTGTAGTTCGGATCATAAACGTAGCTTTTTGTCTCAGAGTCCAAGAGTCTGTAACCGCCGCTGTTCCAGATGAGGAACTCGATCGTGTTGACGCCGCTCTGCACCGTACCGCTCACGCCCTTCTGTGAATAAGACGTTGTCCACGGATTTTCCTGACTCAGATTGTTGACGCCGAGACTCGTGCCGTTAAGCTTGATGTCGGTGAGGTAGTCATCGGAGAGCCATCGGAAGTCGAATGTCGTGCTGGTGGTCGAGCCTTCCCAGTTGAATTTGAACGCGTAGGTATAGAGCTGTGCCGTCACGTTGCCCTGCGTCGCATTTGACTGGTCGGCCGCCCACGAGATGTACTTCCCTGTAGTCAGGCTCGTATCTGGCAGAACAGGCCAGCCATTAGCAATTGTGGTGACCAGGTAGGCCGCTCCGCCGTTGACGGTGAAGGAATCATCGATCCAGTTCGAATCGACGTCCGTGCCCGTGACGTAGGTGTAATCGGCCTGCGCTGGAATGGCGAAGAGCAACGAGACCAAGCCGAGCACTACGAATACCATCAATAACTTTTTCATTTCCATACACCTCCTGTTGAATTGTCACTTCGTTCTGAGTTTATTCTAGACATAATCCGTTCCATACCTTTGTTGACCTATCAATATAGCCACATAATGAATTGATATTAATGATGAATAATTTTTTGCGAGCACCGACAACAATGCGATCATTGACGGACTATAGTGTGCGATTCGTAAATTTATCCGACAATGTTAGAGCAAATAAGCATTAAAAAAAGGCATAAACTCTCATGATTGAAGATACTTAGTTTCATATACAGAAAGTGTAAAGTATCTTTACTATCAGAGAGGAGTGGTGAGGGAAATAACTATTATTATAACTCACAACAAATGCGCGATGAATAGACCGGATGAGAAATCAGCACAGCTGTGAGAATCACGGTGAGCTGCCAAGGTGATAAGAACCAGATCGCCTGAGAGGAAATGGAGCTGTAAAAAAGTTTACGATTCCTGAATGAACTTAAACCGATGTTGTGTCACCAGAAATGTTTGGGTGCTTTCGAGATGAACAATTACCACATGAAAGTTAGCATACTTGCGGGAACCCGCCACCCAACGATAACAGGAAGCAATCCGTCAATCCGGAGTCTTTTGATTCCTGCTGCGGCAGTCTTTACATTTCATAGAACAGCCCAAAGACTCCAGATTTCGAATGTGAATTAATCAACTCTTATATGCCGTGAAGGATGTCCATCCATCTGATGGCCTCTGATTCACTGACTTTTCCAAGATAGACCTGAGTCGTTTTGAGATCCTGATGACGTAGAATAATCTTGGAAATGATCTCCAGAGGTGCCGGTGTTTCTCTTTTGCGCATCGGCGATTCAAGTCCTCCGTGGAGGTGGAAATGTCATTCTGAATCGATCTCTGGGGGGCTATTTCTTTCTCAGGTTATATTTCAACATCTTGAGCTGCAGACCTTTTCGGCTGAAACCGAGACGCCTGGCGGCGTGGGTGATGTTTCCGCTGCATTCTCCCAGGATCTTCTCGATCATCCGTTTTTCCACTTCCGCCTTTTGATTTTCGATGAAATTGCGATAGGGGCCGGGTTTTTTTTGATCCTCCGTGAAGGCCTCATCATGATGGTCTTCCAATGCCCCCTTCTTTTCACTGCGGGCCATCAGGACAAGGCGTTCCGTAAAATTCTCCATTTCCCGCAAGAGGTATGTTTCAAACTGGTCTTTATCTTTCTCTTCGGAATCAAGGATTTCCTCACCCGGCGAGTTTTTGATTTCATCGGGAACATCCTCCAGGGATATTTTTTCATCCTTGGCCAGCAGGACGATTCGTTCGACCAGGTTTTCCAGTTCCCGGATGTTGCCTGGCCAGCTGTATTTTTGAAAACAATCCAGGACCTGGGGGACTATCTCCCGAATGCTCCTGTTCAGTTTGGCATTGAAGCGATCCAGAAAATATCGGGTCAGGGACGGGATGTCCTCTTTCCTCTCCCGCAGCGGAGGCATCTTGATGGGCACTACGTTCAGCCGATAATAAAGATCCTCGCGGAAATTCCCCTCCTTGATTTCCTTCTGTAGATCCCGGTTCGTGGCCGCGATGATTCTCACATCCACATGAAGGGTTTTGACCCCGCCGACCCGCTCAAAGGTCTGGTCCTGCAGGACCTGGAGGAGTTTGACCTGCATGTCCCGGGGAAGTTCCCCGATTTCATCGAGAAAGATCGTCCCCTCATGCGCCAGTTCGAACTTGCCGGGTTTAGCCGCTGCCGCCCCCGTAAAGGCCCCCTTCTCATAGCCGAACAATTCCGATTCGATGAGGCTTTCAGCAATGGCGCCGCAGTTTATCTTGATGAAGGCGTTGTTCCTTCTGGAACTTCCCCTGTGAATGGCACGGGCGATCAGTTCCTTCCCTGTCCCGGTTTCACCGGTTATCAGGATGGTCGTCCTGGTCGCGGCAATCTGCTCGATCGTCGCATAGATCTCCCGGATTTTTTCAGTGCGCCCGACAATGCCGTAGTGGTCGATCTCGCCCTCGCCCAGGATAACCTTGTCGCAGTTTTTTCTTCGTGTCCGCAGGGCCTTATCGATGACGTTAATCAATTCCCCCTGGTCGAACGGCTTGGTAATGTAATCAAAAGCCCCTTTTTTCAGGGCGTCCACTGCCGTTTCGATGGTTCCATGAGCCGTAATGATAATGACCGGCATTTCCGGGTATTTCGAGGTAACGTCCTCCAAAAGCCCCAGGCCGTTGAGTCTCGGCATTTTCAAATCCGTGACCAGAACATCAAAGCTTTCCTTTTCAAGCCGTGTCTGTGCGTCCACACCGTCCACGGCTTCGGTGACCGAATATCCCTTTTTCTTCAGCATGGCATGAAGCACGACGCGCATGTTCAGCTCGTCGTCCACGATGAGCACCTTTTCCATTTTCTTCCTTTTTTCTGCTTATTTCCGCAATTCTTCTTCTCTTCTGACTTTTTTACGTCTCGATCGACCGGGGTCAGTTTTCCAGCTGTATTCTGAAAGAACTCCCCTTCCCCCGTATGGATTTCACCTTGATGACCCCGCCATGATTTCTCACGATGCGGTTGCAGATCGCCAGCCCAAGCCCGACGCCCCGCTCCTTGCTGGTGTAGAAGGGCTTGAAGATATTTTTCAGTTCCTCTTTCGCGATGCCTTTACCCGTGTCCCTCACCAGAATTTCGATCCCTTCGCTGTTTTCCCTCTCAAACCTTTTTGCGCCCAGAGTCAGGGTTCCGCCTTCCGGCATCGCTTCGATTGCGTTGAAAACGAGATTCAGGATCACCTGCATGATCTTTTCCGAATCCATGTTGAGGGCTGGAAGATCTTCCTGTATTTCCTTTTTAATCGTCACACTATCGGTAATGTTCCTGGCTTCTACAAGGGAAATGATTTTATCCAGAACCGGTTCGATCCTCTGCTCCTTTTTCTCATACTTATAGGGCTTCGCGTAGGTCAAAAACTGGGACATCACGCCGTTGAGCCGATCCGTTTCCTCGATGATGACGTTGAGGATCCTCCGGTTCTCCTCGCTGTCGATCTCCGTGGCCAGGTATTGCGCCGCCCCCTTGATGGAGCCGAGGGGGTTTTTGATCTCGTGGGCTAAAACCGGGGCCATCTCCTCGAGCATCATGGACTTTTCCCTTTCCAGCCGTTCGTCGAAAGCGTACAGCGAGGTAAAGACATCCTGGCTTCCTGGGTAGAAGAAGCTGAAAATCTTCTTCATGATCACCTTCAGGGGTGTCACGGAAATCACAATGACAAAGGATGCAACCAGGATATGCGTCAGGGGGATGGTCGACGTTTTTGTAAAGAGGGAAATGACAAGATAGAAACAACCCGTCGCCAGAAGAGTCGATATCGTGATCACCAGCGCCTTTGCCATCAGTTCGTGAAGGCGGGTCAGGTGGGGATAGGCGATAATCAGCAGGATGAAATACAGAAGCGCCGCGAGAAGAATATTCGCGAAGGGCGGCAGCTCGAGAGTTTGCGCTGCCGCAAGATTCAGCAGGCATAATCCCGCAGCAATGGCACAGGCTATCGCCAGATAAATCAACCTTCTCTTCTCCACGCCGGCGGCCTTCTTCCTGATATACAGCAGAAGCGATGAATAAATAACGAAGGCCACACCGGCACCATAGGCGCTCATGACGAGAATATACGCATGTCCTCTCAGAATTCCCAGCAGTTGGAGCAGATATCCCAACAGGGGGAATGAAAAGGCAATGATCAGGGCATTTTTGTTGATAATGTTCCCTTTTTT
>Ga0265295_1003946_pt1 | contig 20627 bp, 17 predicted proteins | sample Munlansysbiofilm_FD_192503 | JGI IMG/M metagenome (GOLD analysis project Ga0265295, IMG submission 192503) | Leachate microbial communities from a municipal landfill in Southern Ontario, Canada - Methane capture system biofilm | ecosystem: Engineered > Solid waste > Landfill > Unclassified ... | reverse complement strand
CTGTTGCAACGCCCACCATCTTTCCATCCAGCATAACCTTGCTCATCACAAAGGGAGCCTCTCCGCCGTCACCGACAGTGGTTATGTTATCGGTTATGCCATCTGCCTTGCCCTCAAAGTTGGCAGCAAACACCTTGCCCACATCTTCAGCGTTCCACTCAAGAGTAACACACTTTCTGGGCGGGTTCTCCTTGAGGATCTCAAGGGCGGCCTTGCCGATGAAATCGTGGTCATAGCTAATGAGGTAATCCCAGTCCACGTCAAAGGGCGTGACAAATGCGTTTTCCACATCGTCCGCAGCGCTGCCGAAGAAATTGTAGACCTTGAAGCCTTTAAATGTGGGGGATCTCTTTATATATTCTGCCAAACCCTCTCCACTGCTGATTCGGGGATAATAAAAGTGTATCCATTGGTTGGGGTAGCCACCTTGGGTGTGGTTGTGGCAATATTGGGCGAAACCCAGACGTCTCAGGTCAAACTTCTCTCCAGCCCGCAGTATGGCATCGTAAACTGCATCTGCCTCCAGCACATCTCCATGGATCTCATAGGCTAACGCCCCGGACATACCCAAACGTATGATGGTAACGTCCTTGCCGGCAATTTTGATGTTGCGTTTGGCGGCAAACTTCATGTCGTGCAAATCTGTCTTAGAGGCGGCTTCCATGATTTCGAGTGATTTGGGACCGTCAATCTGGAAGAAATATTCGTTCGTGATCCACTCGCCTGTTACGTCCATACCTAAGGTGTCCACATAGTAGGAGATAACCGGCGCTTGCCAATAGGTTCGGAAGCTGTCGTCTCCTGTGCGGATAAGCAGGCCATCAGCCAGCATCTGACCCTTTTCGTTACAAAGCAGCGCGTGTCTGGAACCGCCCACCTTTAGCTTTGCGAAGTCTCTATTGACGCAGACTTTGTTGAGCAGCTTTATTGCGTCTGGTCCCTTGATGTCGTACACGGGTGAGGAGTAGCTTAGAAACGAACCAATCCAAGCACTCTCTCGACAACCCAAAAGTTCGTGCCGGGGGTTGGTATACATGATGGGGGCCATGAAGGGACCAAAGGGCATTAATAATGATGCGCCCTGATTAACCGAATTTTCCAAAGTAAACATGTTGCATTTCTCCTTTAACTTTTCCGGGTCTCCCCGTTTAGCTAAAGTATAGGGGAGAACTTACCCATTGAGAAATACCGATTTGGAATGCACTTATAACGATTTTGTTATAATTAACCCATGTCTAGTCAAATAGTAATGTTACCAAACGCGTAAGATTTTAGTTGATCTAATGCGGTCAGCTTGCACTATGATACCCCGCCTGATACAATCGCAATGACAGGAGGTATGACCTTGAAGCTGAATTATATCCGGGAGTTTGTCATGCTGGCGGAGACGCTCAATTTCTCCAAGGCTGCCGAAAAGCTGTTTCTGGCTCAGCCCGCGCTCAGTCGCCACATTGCCATAATCGAGGAGATAATGGGCGGCCGACTTTTTCAACGGACCACAAGAAACGTCAGTCTTACCCCTGCTGGCGAGGCGGTGTACAATGCCTTCATTGAAATCTTGCGGCAGTACGACGGCGCAAGGGAACAGGTTTCCCTCCTCTCCTCCGGACAGTCAGGAGTATTAAGCATAAGCAGCCCATATTACTGGACGTCGGATTATACCGAGCCTGTTATTGAGCGCTTCAACGAAGAATTTCCCCAGTGCGTTGTAAAAGTCTACTCATGCCAGCCGCCTGAAGGGTACGATAACCTTCTAACCAGGAAAACCGATCTTTTTCTGACACTAACTTTTCCTAAAATCAAATCACAAACAAACGACGATATAAGAGTGTTTGATTTTGGACGAGAATGTCTGTCTGCTATGATGTCTAGTGACCACCCTCTTGCCGGGCAAGGCGTCGTAAAGCCCGAACAGCTTAATGATGAGGCTCTGATATTTATGGAGGAGGAAATTTACAAAATTCTAAACGAAACCGTCGAAAAGCTCCTCGCTAATCATGGTGCCAAGCCCTGCGCCAGAATTTACTCCCAACAGGTGGACACCTTAGCCTATACCGTAAAGAAGACCAGCGGCGTGGCTGTGATACCCTACGGCATCCGCCACATGGACCGGGATTACATCAGCTTCGTGCCCATTGAGGGCGACGACTTTGTCTTGCCCATGAGCTTCTATTACCGTTACGACAATGAAAATCCGCTCATCCCTCAGTTTTTGAGGTGTGCTGCTGAGGTTTTTGCAAGCAAGTGATTCTCCGACGTAGGTCTCAAAGCAGTACTTTATACAGGGATCAAGCCAGTAGCAGGTGCATAATAGTGACCATCATTTGCCCACCAAGGTCTATAAGTTTGCACGCTTGCGAGCAGAGAAGTGTCTTTTATTTACTCAATAAACTCCATGTTGGAGTAGATTTTCTCCATTCTATTATCACCAAATCTTTTATCCAGGATAACTTCTATTCTGTTTCTCGGTTCGATTCCCGATCTTCGTTCTGCCCAGCGGCGCACAGCCAGGGTAGAAACGGCTAAATTCGCCACCATGAAAACGGTTAATATACCGACAAGAATATGATTCGCTTTCCCCTCATATCTCGCAAACAGTTTTTGTAAGGGATGGTAGGCAAGGTAGATAAATGCGATCCCAAGAAGTCCCCAAAGCAGTGTCATCCGAAAACTGACTCGCCCTCCCAGATTTACCGTATGGTGACTGTAATCCCATGATTTTGAGCCGAAAGTGACTTCCTGAAAGAGGCTTGTTAGGTATTCAACTGCTGAACCGGCAATGGCATAAACCATATACTGGATCAACACATTTTTTCCATCCAGCCAGGCTGCTAAGATGTAAATAACAACGGCTCCAATGCCATAAACAAGGCAGAATGGTCCCCAAACGGTTGCCGAATGGTTTTCCCACTGGCCACGTCTCAGAATAGACCATATGCCTTCTAAAATGAAACCGATAATACTTCCCAAAAAGAAAATCCAAAACAAATCTGAATATTTTATGGATTTAGCCGCGTTTGCCATATCGCTATCCTGCCTTTGATTATTATTTTTTACCTAAAATGTAATGATGAAAGGCATTGAAAGACTGTAATAGCTGGTATCTATCAAAACCCATGTCCATCGTAGTTCGCTTACAAGAATTCTAACTTTTTCTTTTCACATTTTATATGTCAATTCATTATTATACCAAGAGTCTCCGGTCTCTGCACGAAAGTCTTTACTGACGAATTCGGTGCGGATGGCAGCACATGGTATACACTGTAATGAACAGAGGATATGGACGATATAAATGAGTAATAAAGAATAAGCCCGAAAGAGTGAAATTGACGGGTGGCGGTTGGTTGTGGAGAAATTCCGAGCGACAGGCGTATTTTTGGAGAACTCGTTTCGCTCGGAATGGCAAATAAGTCCCAGATTTGGTGGATTAATGAAAAAAATGTTATAATGACCCCCAGAACTTGCAGTTAGAAAGTGGTACCAGCCCTTCGGGGCATTGAAACAAAACAAAATGCATATCTCCATTGTCCGAAAGATACAGACTGTTAGAAAGTGGTACCAGCCCTTCGGGGCATTGAAACCTGCGTCCGAACCATTCCTCTGGGTCTCTCACAGTTCCGGTTAGAAAGTGGTACCAGCCCTTCGGGGCATTGAAACAAAGATGGTCGTTAGTGCTAATGAGAAACAAAAAAGCCAAGGTTAGAAAGTGGTACCAGCCCTTCGGGGCATTGAAACTATACATAGCACTGTCGAACAGACCAGTGCTACAACGTAAGAAAGTGGTACCAGCCCTTCGGGGCATTGAAACTATACATAGCACTGTCGAACAGACCAGTGCTACAACGTAAGAAAGTGGTACCAGCCCTTCGGGGCATTGAAACTCTTTAGAATGGGATTTCATCATCATCGTCCATAGGGAAATCCTGTTAGAAAGTGATACCAGCCCTTCGGGGCATTGAAACGGTTGAATCCTCATTAAGAAGAAGATTCCTCTTCTCCGTAAGAAAGTGGTACCAGCCCTTCGGGGCATTGAAACCATCTTGGAAAATGCGTCCAAGAACTCTTCCTGCAGTAAGAAAGTGGTACCAGCCCTTCGGGGCATTGAAACCCAACCAGCTTCCAGATTGAAACAAGTACTCAGAATAGTTAGAAAGTGGTGCCAGCCCTTCGGGCAAAATTCATAGAATGATTGACACAGATGCAGGAATCTGATATATTTATTTAGACAATAAAGATTAATTATCGAACGCCATATCCAATTAAAAAGAAGCAGGTGAGGGAATGATGAGATGGACACCTAAACATCACAGCAAGCTTTTTACGGTTGTTGCCTACATAATGATTCTTATTGTGGTACTGTCAGTTAGCCAAAATGCAGCAGCACAAGATGATCAGTTGGTTTACGACTACGTTTTCCTGATTGACACGTCTGGCTCGATGAATGACGGAGACCCTCCATTATTCCCACAGGTGATTAATGTCGCCAACGATTTCATCAATCAGTTGCCTGATGGAGCAAACCTTACCATCATTACCTTTGACAACACAATAAAAGAATTGGGCTCTTGGCATAACCTTAAGTCATCAAACAGGAGTGGGATAACTCAGACTTTGTTCAACCTTAAAGCGACAGGGTGAAATCCCATTAGATTATCTTGGGGTTACTCCTGATTTTTACCGTATTAATGAATCGAACTGGATTGACTCCCCAGAGAAATCGGGACCAGCGCCGGAATCGCGAAAAGATTAGAGGTAAACTATGTCTGAAGAACGAACTCCCGCTGACCATCAGGCTATCGCAGACTTGGAAAATGTAATGCCAATTCTCTTGCTTGAACGAGAAAAAGACAAGAGCAATTTCTCAGCCGAGATGATTGAAAACATTGAGTCCGTTCTTGACAAATATAGCACTGATTTCGAAGTGCAAAAAGACGCTCCGCTTACCTTCGCACAAATTCTTTCTAACCGGCGGGGGCTAACGATGATAAAGGACCAAGGACTGCCTATTAGCGAGGGAGTCTATATCAAAAATAGACACACATTACAAGGAGGAACGCAAAAACTGAAAACACAAAGTATTTGTTGACCAAGGGCAGGTCTGCCCAAACACGAGCGGTTCTCCGCTTAACCAATCACAGAGCAGGAGGTGTTATGGATTATTTATACTTATGTTCAATCGGACCAGTTCAAGAATTCATTGTAAACGCTCGCAGAAGCAGGGACCTTTGGTATGGGTCCTGGATGTTGAGCACAATCGCCAAATCTGTTGCCGGGAAAATTCTATCGCTTGGTGGAAGGCTGATTTTCCCAAATCCGCAAACTCCAAGCGATCTAAACCTCAATTCGTCCTTTAGCTCTCCCAATCGAGTCAGCGCTGTCTTTGAGGAATTTGACGAATGCAAGGCAAAAAAAATTAAGAATACGGCTGTAAAAAGCCTATTGGATCTGTGGGATGAGGCATTGGTGCATATCGGGAATCAGGTAAAGGATCACAAAGTAAATCCAACCCTTACTTTCACCGATGACGAACTTCCCAAGAAGCAAATCGAAGAGCTGCTCGAGTTTTATTGGGTGGCAGTACCTTTTGACGCAAATAATTATCCCCAGGCTCGCGACCAGGCTGAAGCGCTGCTCGCAGCCCGGAAGAATACCAGGGATTTTAATATTGCTGATGGCGACCCCGTCCCAAAATCGTCACTGGACGGTATTCGTGAGTCTGTGATTCCGGAAAAACATTATGAACGGGCAGACGCAGCGCAATTTCTTTACAAGGTCTATCGTGCCAGAGGTGCAGAACGACTTTCTGGTGTGGACTTGCTCAAGCGTCTTGGCAGGCTGAAAGATGAACCGAATTTTGCCAGCACATCAGACGTGGCAGCTGCACCATTGATGGAAACCCTTTCGAAGTTTGATCGGGATCAACTAATTAAGGAACTGAAAAAGCTTCTGATCAATGCAGGGATTCTGAAAGAAGAAATTGCAGAAAATGCCAGCTTAATATTTGAAAGCCGTTTTCGAGAATACCTCGGTGAAGTTCCACACAAGGACGAAATTCTTAAAAAACACCAAGAAATTGTGAAAGAGGCTTTCAAAGGAAAAAATCCCTATCCTTACTATTCGCTTTTGATTGCTGATGGCGATAACATGGGCATGTTGATAAACAAACTCACAGATATTGATTCTCACAGCGTGCTTTCACAGAAACTAAGCAATTTCGCGGCAGGCTTACCTGGTGATATCAGCAAAAATTCAGGAACAAGTATCTACGCTGGTGGGGAAGACATCCTCGCTTATCTGCCTTTGCATACGGCCCTTGAATTTGTCAGCCAGCTTGACAAAGATTTTAAACCAGCAATTGGCACTACGCTTTCTGGCGGTCTGGTGATCGCACACCACCTGACACCACTCAATGAGGTCATGCGCCTTGCCCGTGAAGCCGAGAAAGAATCCAAGAAAAGAGCGGATAAAAATGCTCTCACAGTAGTCCTGAGCAAACGGAGTGGCTCTGATACGGAGATCACCGACAATTGGAGTGCACTGGTTGGGCGTTTACTGGTGCTCAAGCAGTGGATCAAAGGCGGTTTGCTTGGGCAGGGAGTTGGCTACGAGTTGGAAACGCTAGCACGCGACTTCCAAGCATTTGATCTGGTACATGAACAATCCCATCGCGATGCGATAGCCAACGAAGCCATTCGCATTATAGACAGGAAAATGCAAGCCAACTCAACGATACCCCTGGATGATAAGGTAAAGAACAAGCTTCGCGAATGGATTATTACAGAAAATGTTCCAGTCGCCCAACTTGCTGATGAAATTATCGTTGCCAGTGAGTTCACAAATTAGAAAGAGGAGGTGAAAATTGTTTAACTTAAAAGCTTGGTTAATAACACCAAGAGACCCATTAATTTTCCGCAACGGAAAGCCGTTCACGGCAGCGCCTGGAAGCAGGGCTGAAACCCTTCCAATGCCATTTCCGAGCACACTCTCCGGCGCGGTGCGAACGAAGGCCTGGACCGATGTAGCCACTGGCAAATTTGATACGAGATGTGTCAATAACCCATACAACGTTGCCGGTCCTATCCTGGTCGAGCTGGATGCAGCGGGAAGGATTATAGACTGGTTTTTTTCAGCACCGGCGGATGCTGTTTTCTTCGAAACGAGCTCTAAAAGCAAAGCACGAGCTAATCTTTTCGATTTGAAACCCATGCCAGCCATTGAAAATGTATTTCTTGACAGTGGTGACATGACTATTTGCGGTTTTAAAAACAACCACAAGGAAAAAGCCTTCAGATCACCACCAGCATTCTGGAATTGCGATAGCATGTTAGAGTGGCTCTATAAACCAGTCAGCAAGCTCAGCATCGAACTCAAAACTGTAGGCATTCGCAATCTGCCTGTGCAATATCGAACCCATGTAGCAATGGATAACCAGCGGCAGTCAGCCCTGGATGGTGCTCTGTTTCAGACCACCGGGATTGAGTTTGATTATGCAGCTCCTCCGGAAACAGACGAGAAAAACACCCGCCGCTTCGGTTTAGTCATCTTCTCGGATCTTGACATCCATGGAGGTGGGCTTGGTTTTTTGGGCGGCGAGCGAAGGCTTGTCGATTGGGAACCACTTGAGAGTGAGACCCCACTTAGGGCTTGCCCGCAAGACTTGCGAGAGGCAATTGAAAGCAGCGGCTTCTGCAGGCTGATACTTGCCACCCCAGCATATTTCGGTGGAAGCAATCTTCCCACCAAAGCGCTTGCGAAATATGGCGTGGAAATTATAGCAATGATCAATAATCGCTTTCAAACGGTTTCAGGGTGGGATTACGATAAGAAAAGGCCAAAGCCTACCAAACGATTAGTGCCCGCTGGTAGTGTAGTTTTCCTCAAACTGAATGGAGACCAGGAGATGCGAAAACAATTTATCGATGAGGTGTGGGGGAAAAACATCGGAGACGACTTAACATCTGATGGCTACGGTTTGGCATTGCTTGGCACTTGGGATGGGGTTTTGCGCCCCATGAATATGGAGGACGCTCATGATCAATAGGAAAGAGGCATTAAATATAAACTTCCCTAAAACAATTGAACCAGTACCAAAAAAGGGTTGGTCTCAAACTACCAGGCACTATAAAGTTATCATACCTTTGTGGGGCGGGGGCGTCAAAGCAAACGAGAACGACCCGATTACACTGATCAGAGGCAGTTCCATCCGCGGACATTTGCGCTTTTGGTGGCGGGCGATACGAGGGAATAGTAATGGAAGCAGCCTTGCAGCAATGCGCACAAGAGAAAACGAAATCTGGGGTTCAACCGAATCTCCATCGCAGGTGAAGATCTCTGTCCAGGTGACTAAACCCGGATCAAAATTTCAGCCAACAAACTTTAAAAACGAATCAATTCAAGATGTTGGTGCTATGAATTCAAAAGATGCATATGTAACCTTTCCGCTTCGTCTTAGTAAAGAGGACAAAATAAATAACAAACCGCCAGCCACTTTAAAAGAAAATGTGGAATTCGAGTTAGAGCTTGAATATCCGGATTCATTGAAGAAAGAAGTCGAAGCGGCTCTTTGGGCTTGGCAGACTTTTGGTGGCGTTGGAGCTCGAACGCGAAGAGGTATGGGAGCGATTGAATGTACCGAAATAGACGGTGAACAACAAAATGCTGTTGCAGGATCTGCTTATGTTGATTCTATCAGGAAGAATCTTAGCTGCTGGATACAAGCGGATGACTTCCCTGTTGGCGTTCCCCACCTAAGTCCAACAGCCGTTTTTAAACTCACCGGTAACCAAAATGATCAAACAGGAATAGAGGCATTGAGAAATATCATTGGTCAATACAAAAGATTCCGCCAATCCAGACCAGGTACCGCAAAAGACCCCGGGCGGAGCCATTGGCCTGAAGCGGATTTGATTAAAGACTGTTTTCCTGGGAGAACCTTTCGCCATCCTGCTAGTCATCATGTTCGGAAAAAAGCGCCTAGGGCGGTTTTTGGCTTGCCTATAATCATTCAATTCAAAAAGTACGATAATGGGTTGCAAGACCCAGATGATACGACCATTCAGGGAGTGGGGAAAATTGACAGATTGGCAAGTCCGCTAATCATTCGTCCGGTACATCTTGCTGAAGGCTTTGCTGGTATGGCTGTCTTGCTCGAATGGGACCCGCTCAATCCCTATGATGAAGCTTATACACCTCCGGGTGGGCTGGCGGTGATGCAAGGTATTGTGATTCTCTACAATCCCTCTACTGTTTTGACTTCTGCTGATGCAATGCATATTCAACCACTTAATGGGAATCCAAACCCATTAACTAAGTTTATCGATTCCATAAATTAAAGGAGGACTAATGCAAACAAAATTACTCTTTATCCAGGCACTTTCTTCACTTCAACCGGGTACTGGTCAGGGGGTTGGCGTAATCGACCAGCCCGTCTCGCGCGAAAAAGCCACCGGCTTGCCTTTCTTGCCCGGTTCCACCATAAAGGGCGTTATCCGGGATTATTGGGAAAACAAAGGTATTGACAAGCTTGAACCTGTCTTTGGTCAGACCACCCAGGCAAACGCTCCATATGCTGGCTCAGTCTCTTTTATGGACGGCAGACTTTTGCTTCTACCTGTCAGATCACTGGCGGGTGTTTTCGCTTGGGTGACTTCACCTTTTATTCTAAACCGCTTCATCCGCGACCTTAAAATGTGCGGCATCCAAAATGGACTTCCAGCAGCGGTTACCGTACCTGCAAATGACCAGCTTATCCTCACAGAAAGTACAGCTCTGAAAATCTCTGGAGGAAGCAACAGCGTCATCCTCGATGACTACCAACTCAGCTCAGCAGGAACAGCTGCAAATGATTGGGCTGAGTGGTTGGCAAACGCCATCCAGCCATCCGACCCGGAATGGCAGAATGATTTTAAGCAGCGTTTCTGTATCGTCCACGATGACGTCTTTTCCTACTTCTCTGAAACCGGAACGGAGGTTAGCCCTCGCATTCGCATTGACGACGAAACCAAAACCGCCTCAGGGCAAGCTCTCTGGTACGAAGAATCTCTCCCTGCTGAAACTTTTTTGGTTTCAATTGTCGTGGCTTCTGAGGTGAATGCATCACCTGACACAGTCTTTAAAGGTCTTTTAACCGTAGTCGAAACGCCCCTCCAGTTTGGTGGTGGTGCTACGGTAGGCAAAGGTTTCTGTAAAGCTTATCTCTATCCCCCAGAAAATAAAACAACGGTGACGCCATGAACAATTTAACTCATACACTTGCCAGAACTGTTTATGACAAAATCACAGCTATTAACACCGCCGGCAAGGATGACAGCTATAAGAAAAAGTACGGCAAAATGGCCATTAAACTACCCGTTCTTGTCCAAAATGCTGGATTGCTCCAGGCGCTCGCCTTTGTTGAGGATAAAGGCGTCGACGATCAAAAGGACTTGGTCAAGGATCTCGCTGCTGTTTTGAATTTGCAAGACGCAAAAGCCCTCCGGGATGCTTGTATAGATTTGACATTTAGTGAGTATCGTTACCTGACACGTCGTGCTGTGATTGCTCTTACCTGGTTCAAGCGTTTTGCTCAATCGACCTGGCCTGAGATTCTTAAAGATGTAGATGACGATTAAGGAGGATAATATGCTACTCAGATCTCTTCGTATCAACCTGCCTCACGGTATAAGCTTGCCAAGCAAGGGTACAAACCTGGGTCTTTGGTTTCAAAAATACCTGGACCAGACAGTGGAGAATCCTTCCCAAAAACTGATCGACTCAATTACCGAATTGCCAAACCAGGTTAACGAGGTGTACAAACATTTCTACAATCGCTGGCTCATTGAATTAAAGGGTATTCAAGCTGCGACAGAAATTGCCAAAACTCAGGGCAGGATGATTGTCAATCTTGGTGCCGACAGTGTTTCTGAGGTAGGTATCGCCCTGCACCATACGTATGGCATGCCATATATTCCTGGCACCGCCCTCAAGTGGCTTGCCGCTCACTATGCCAATTCCAACCTCGGTAATGTTTGGAAAAAGAATGCCAACCCCAATCTGGGTGATGATTTGATCAAGAAAATAAATTTTCACCAGGCGATTTTTGGTACAGGTAAAGAAGCTGGCTATGTAACATTCCACGATGCTTTGTTTGTGCCCGACTGCAACGATAAGTTTCCCCAAAAAGATCTCCCTAACAATAGAAACAAGCCTCTCCAAAAAGATGTCGTTACCGGGCACCACCAGAACTACAATAAAGGTGATGACCTGCCACCAGCAGATTGGGACAGCCCAACAATCATTCCATTTATCTCTGTGCATGGAAAATTCCTCATTGCCGTCTCGGGCGATGAAAAAGCAAAACCGGTCGCGATGGAAATTCTTCGCCTTGCCTTGCTGCATGAAGGCATAGGTGCCAAAACCAGCAGTGGCTATGGGCGCATGGTTTTTGAAAGTCATCCCGACGATAGCATACACAGGAAACCCACAATAGCTACGATGGAAGCTGTAGTGCCGGAAGAAACTTATGAAGTTAAGAGAAAGCGACTCTTAAAAGAAACGCCACCTGAGGGTTGGAAGCGCGGTGATGTGCGTAGGTCGAAACCCAATGGCGCATCTGGTTTCATTACACCAAGCGAAGGAGGGAAAGATGTTTATGTCAAAAATATCTCCTTTGAAGACTCTGGTGCTTTGGTTGAGGTAGGACAAGTATTGGAATACACAGAAGAAATCGGGCCGCAGGGACCTCGTGCAATATCCGTGAGGGTTTTGTTGAAGAGGAATTGACTAAACTTGAAGAAGATTAGGATGAAACTATGAAAAACATGATTTTAACCTTTGTTAATGCTATCGCGGGTATTGTATTTGGTTTAATGCTTGAACTTTCTATAGATGACTTAATAATATCTAAGCCAGCACGAATCGTCATACTTGGAGTGATGCTAGCTATAATGATATGGAATACTATCAGATCCCATTATCGAATCCAGGCAAGAACCACTATCTTAAAAGTACCAACTGGTGAAGAAGCCAGAGTCATCCATAAGTACAAAAAAGGATTGATCGTGACAGTCTCTCCACCTGAAGCCAATATCAATTGGGAACAGGAGCTTCTCAGCACTTCAAAACTAAATACCCTTATCACTGCAGTCAAGGCTCACGCAAGCTCGCTGGAGTACATATGGTTATTAGGGACAAAAGGAGTCAACGGCTCAAGCTCGGTTTTCGAAGACCTTCGTAAATATCTCAATAGAAACAAAGATTCTCTTGGTTTGATAAATTTAAAAGAAATCAAATTTTTGGATCCGATTGAGATGTCTGAGGATAACCAGGTTACCGAGTGTGTTCGTAGAACTGTCGATAAAGTCTTAATTGATTTACCAGACGGTTTAAAACAAAGCGATATCATAGCCGACTGTACTGGCGGAACCAAGAGTATTAGTTTGGGTGTTATCTTTGCCTGTCTTGAGGAAGAACGGGACATTCAATTAATCGGTTCAAAATATGGGGAAAATGGAAAACCAGATGGCTCTTCTGTCTTCCCAATGATTATCGAATTTTCTACAAATCGTGCGGAGTATAACAAGTAATGCACTACCTCGCGCTGGTGGGCGAGCTACCTATCCCGATGTCTTTGAGGCAATTGCCAGGCATTACCGACCTGCAATTCATTACCACCAAAACCACCAAAGCAATTGCAAACCGCCTTGAGGGTATTGTCAAATCCGACAACGCCCTCAAGCGTATTTGTTTCCATGAGTACTTTTTAGTCGATGCCTATCAAATGGGAGAAACATAATGCATATTCTCAATTTTGCACACCCGCTCACAGAAACTCAGCTTGAACAAATTAATTCACTGGTCGACTCACAGACAGTAGACCAGGTTATAACCATCCCGGTGCAATTTGACGCGTCGGATGCTTTTGAACCCCAATTGGCAGCACTTTTGGGAGCGATTCCCTTGAATGTTGAGGAATTGCAAAGTCTTCCTATCCTCGTTAACCTGCCATCGCTCAACTCGATCGCGGCTATGCTGCTCGCCAGTTTGCATGGGCGCATGGGCTACTTCCCCAGCATTTTGCGCTTGCGCCCAAAACCTGGGCAAACCCCACCGGTCTTTGAAGTGGCTGAAATTATCAATTTGCAACAGTTGCGCAATTCATCGCGTGAAAAATATCGATAAGGAGAATAAAGATGGTGAATTGCAATGTTTTCGAAATAGTTGGTATTATTGCAGACTTTGCTGGAGTAATCGGAGCAATAACTTCAATTGCCATTTATTTGTCCCAATATCGTGAAAAGAAAAGATTAAACCAAAAAATAAAAATCTGCTTAGTCCACAAAGACGACAAGGGGAGAGTTCCATCATTCATAGCTGTCCCTGGCAAAATGCTCCGGGAAGACCTGAGCCGAAGCGAAGTATTGGGCTGGATTGGTATGCTGCCGATGGCAGAAAGTAAAGATAGGCAAAGGTTCAAGATAAAATCGCTTAGTTCACAAGATTTTCTTGTGAGAATGAATGAAATTAAAATGGGAAAAGGGGACCAAATCCTTGAAATATTTTGTGAGAAAGATGAAATTGAGCAATTCGCGGTTGAGCCACAGTTACCGGAGCAGGACGAAATACAATCAGTGGCATATTGATCGTTCTAATTGAACGAGTAAGGAAACCTTGTTTATTTTTGAAGCTAACAAAAGGAGTGTGAAGATGACTGAACCCCTGCCGGATCTGGCAACTGCGCTCTTTCGCTTGCGCTTGCATCCCGACTATCCGCTGCCAGCAGAGAAGGAATGGTACGGCAAGGCTATTCGCGCGATTTTTCTGAGGGCGATCAAAAAAGGCTATTCAGCCCGGACCTCAGCCGCTATGCACACCGATAACCAACTGCGTGCCTATAGCGTCTCGAACCTGAGCCCCGACCCCCGCTCGGAAGAAGCACAGGCGACCCGGGAAGTTAGCTTTCGCATCAGCGTCTGCCAGAAGGAGAACCTCTTAGCCCTGCTGCATTGCACCCTGCCCGGTGGCGAGCTGGCGCCTGGCAGCCAACTCAACCTCAGCGGGCTGCATTGCCAGCTTGTAGACTGGCACTTGTGTGACCGGGAAAATTATGCCGATCTCTACCGGGATGCGCTCAGCCGGAAACCCCAACCCTGTGAGACCATTGACCTGAGGTTTGAATCCCCGGTCTTTTTCAAAGATACCAAAACCCGTAAATATACCCCCGAGGTCACGCCCATGCGGGTGTTTGGCTCCTTGGCATCAAAATGGCAAACCTTCACCAGCCAGCCCTGCCCGAAAGACTTTGAAGGATTTCTGCAAAAACATGTCTTCGTGAATGCTGAAGGTCTGACCGTAGTCGACCTGGGTACCGGAAGTAATACGACGGTCGCTGCGCTTGGTCTTGCCCGGTTTATAAGTGACCGACCCGAAGAGCCCGCCTGGCGGTTTTTGCACTGCCTGGCGCGCTTTGCCGAATTTGCCGGCGTGGGTAAAGACACAGCTATCGGTTTTGGGCAGATCAAAAAATCTGTCTCAAGACCAGATGATGAAACTCAAAACATTTAAAATGAGTGATATATAGCCGAACCTAGTTTTTAATGTTAAAATAAGGTACCAGCCCTTTGGGGCATTGAAACAAGAACAACGGATATTTAAGTGCTAAAAGCACGAAAATGTTAGAAAGTGGTACCAGCCCTTCGGGGCATTGAAACTTCAACACTGGTTTTATTAGCCATAGGAGACCAATTGTTAGAAAGTAGTACCAGCCCTTCGGGGCATTGAAACTCAAGGAAGTCGGCGTTGTCCGGAAGGACAACTAGGTAAGAAAGTGGTACCAGCCCTTCGGGGCATTGAAACCTCGTATATTGAAGGCTATTAGCCGAAATTGTTTTATGTAAGAAAGTGGTACCAGCCCTTCGGGGCATTGAAACCCGATGACACAGGTTTGGAGGATGCTGTCATAGACAGGTAAGAAAGTGGTACCAGCCCTTCGGGGCATTGAAACGAAATTTATGGAGCATAAGCCCTAAGACTTTTCCCAGGTAAGAAAGTGGTACCAGCCCTTCGGGGCATTGAAACTCGTCCAACTTCCGCGAAGCTACTGATCGCTCCTGTAATGCCCCCTGTAAGAAAGTGGTACCAGCCCTTTGGGGCAAATCTTTCCGTAGGGTTAAGGCCTGCCTCAACCTTGAGGCGTTTAGAATGGAACAGGCAGGCCTGTTCCTTACGAAAAAGTGTGTATACGTAGATACGGTTTGGAAACGAACAATTCTCGTTTCTGGTAGCGAATGGTTGCTGAGAAATTCCGAGCGACAGGCGTATTTTTGGAGAACTCGTTTCGCTCGGAATGGCAAATTAGCCCCAGATTTGGTGGATTAATGAAAAAAATGATATAATGACCCCCAGAAGTTGCAGTAAGAAAGTGGCACCAGCCCTTCGGGGCATTGAAACGTGTAAGAGCAATGGCGGCTGTTCCTAGAGTGGGAGGAGGTTAGAAAATCAGATCAGCCCTTCGGGGCATTGAAACGTATAAAAGAATATTGTTCGTCTAAGCGAACCATGTCAGGTTAGAAAATCAGATCAGCCCTTCGGGGCATTGAAACTTAGAGATTATTTTTCATCTATTTTACTTTTCTTTATATAGTAAGAAAGTGGTACCAGCCCTTCGGGGCATTGAAACGCATAAGCATTTTCGATATCCCAAGAGATAACTAAATGTAAGAAAGTGGTACAAGCCCTTCGGGGCATTGAAACAGATCAAGCCAAACCTCTGTACAAAGGTCATCCCTGTTAGTTAGAAAGTGGTACCAGCCCTTCGGGGTATTGAAACCCTTCTCCTTGGCGATATTCTTGAATAGCCAGTACTAGTAAGAAAGTGGTACCAGCCCTTCGGGGCATTGAAACGCTGTTGCTCTCCAGATGAGTCGGCCTATGCCGATAGGTTAGAAAATCAGATCAGCCCTTCGGGGCATTGAAATCATTATGGCAATAAAAACAACAAAAACGACACTATTGTTAGAAAATCAGATCAGCCCTTCGGGGCATTGAAACAGCGAAGGACAACATGAATATTTGTTTCCTCAATTTTAGTAAAAAAGTGGTACCAGCCCTTCGGGGCATTGAAACCCTAAGCCTTCTCTCATGATGAACGTATATCTCTTCATTCATGTAAGAAAGTGGTACCAGCCCTTCGGGGCATTGAAACGTAAATCCCGGCGCAGACCCTTCGATTGTCCAAATCGGTAAGAAAGTGGTACCAGCCCTTCGGGGCATTGAAACATTATCATAACGAACAATATCGTCGACTTTTACGTAGGTAAGAAAATGGTACCAGCCCTTCGGGGCATTGAAACGGTATATACGAATGTATATGTGACCTTACGGATAGGATCGTTAGAAAATCAGATCAGCCCTTCGGGGCATTGAAACACATTTAACTCAAATCATACTTTTGAGCTACTTCTTTAATACTTAGTAGGTTAGAAAACCCTACCAGCCATTCGAGTCAGTTCCTTCCGTTGGGTTGAGGACTTTCTCAACCTTGATGCGTTTAGAATGGAACAGGCACTCCTGTTTTCTGCGAGAGACCGAATACGCAGACATGGTTTGTGGATGGACCATTCTCATTCCCTGTGGTGAGTGGTTTCGGAGAAATTCCGAGCGGCAGGCGTTTTTTTGGAGAACTCCTTTCGCTCGGAATGGCAAATAAGGCCTAGATTTGGTGGATTAATGAAAAAAATGTTATAATGACCCCCAGAAGTTGCAGTTAGAATGTGGTACCAACCCTTCGGGGCATTGAAACAACTAAAATAAAAAGTCTGTTTTTCTTCATGATATTAGTTAGAAAATCAGATCAGCCCTTCGGGGCATTGAAACTTGGATAGATAAGCTCGATGAAATCAATTACCTGCTGTTAGAAAATCAGATCAGCCCTTCGGGGCATTGAAACCAAGCTCTTCTAATTCAAACTTTGTTACCATTATGTTGTTAGAAAATCAGATCAGCCCTTCGGGGCATTGAAACTGTATACCCGGTGATTTTGACAGGAGATTTTTTGGCCTTTAGGTTAGAAAATCAGATCAGCCCTTCGGGGCATTGAAACTACCTAAATCGGTAATTAGTACAACCCTTACGGAATTGGTAAGAAAGTGGTACCAGCCCTTCGGGGCATTGAAACTCTTCTACGGCATCATAAGGAAATATGATTTCACAATGGTAAGAAAATGGTTCCAGCCCTTCGGGGTATTGAAACCAAACAGTTTTAGCGACGTCTTTAACGAAGTCTTCATCTGTTAGAAAGTGGTACCAGCCCTTCGGGGTTTTGAAACGTTTTTTCTTTCGTTGAGGTAAACACAACTACTTTTCCTGTAAGAAAGTGGTACCAGCCCTTCGGGTCATTGAAACTCTTTTGAAATTTCCATTAATGCGAACCTTTCTGTAAGTTAGAAAGTGGTACCATCTCTTCGTATCATATCCCTCCGTAGGGCTGAGGACTGCCTCAACCTCGAGGCTTTTAGATCGGAACAGGCAGGCCTGTTCCCTACGAAAGAATGTGTATAAATGCAGACCTGGTTAGCTGACGGCCATTTCTCATTCCCGTTGGTGAGTAGTTTCGGAGAAATTCCGGGCGCCAGGCTTGTTATTGGAGAACTCGTTTCGCTCGGAATAGCAAATAAGACCCAGATTTGGTGGATTAATGAAAAAAATGATATAATGACCCCCAGAAGTTGCAGTAAGAAAGTGGTACCAGCCCTTCGGGGCATTGAAACTAAGCAACCCCTGCTATCAAGAGCACAAGTATCTCTTTCCAGTAAGAAAGTGGTACCAGCCCTTCGGGGCATTGAAACCTTGTAAGCGATTACAAAGAGGGTAATTCCGATTGCCAACCCGAGTTAGAAAGTGGAACAGCCCTTCGGGGCATTGAAACCCTTAACGCGAAATCCGATGGGAGGAATGAGTCTTCAAGTAAGAAAGTGGTACTAGCCCTTCGGGGCATTGAAACTCAAGATACTTGCCTGCCAGCATGATCTTCGGAATATAGTAAGTTAGAAAGCATTACCAGCCCTTCGGGGCATTGAAACGAGATAGACTTATTCTCTGTCTCACGACTACAAGCCGTGAGAAAGTAAGAAAGTGGTACCAGCCCTTCGGGGCATTGAAACAAGATTAAGACAGAAATACTCTCCCTCTCATTTTCGTAAGAAAATGGTACCAGCCCTTCGGGGCATTGAAACAATCAACTTCAATATCTGACAACCCATATCTTTTTAGTAAGAAAGTAGTGCCAGCCCTTCGGGTCATTGAAACCAAATATGGTTGTCCTCGTTGAGAGTCTGGCGACCTTCGATTAGAAAGTGGTGCCAGCCCTTCGGGGCATTGAAACCTTAGGGGCCTCGGTAGGCTCAGTGACCTTAGGGGCCTGTTACGAAAGTGGTACCAGCCCTTCGGGGCATTGAAACATTACCTACAAACACATAAGAAAAAATCTGATCATTGTTAGAAAGTGGTACCAGCCCTTCGGGGCATTGAAACGGTAATTTCAGATTCTGGGTGAGCTTGACATGCCCAGGTAAGAAAGTGGTACCAGCCCTTCGGGGCATTGAAACGCATTATATTATTTCGCTCTCTTTGACAAAACTGGCAAGTAAGAAAGTGGTACCAGCCCTTCGGGGCATTGAAACGGGGTGGTGACGGTCACGGGGGCTGATGGAATAGCGAGGTAAGAAAGTGGTGCCAGCCCTTCGGGGCATTGAAAGACGAACGCACGTTTTTGTGCCATTTTCTGGATAGTGTTCAGTTCGAAAGCATTACCCAGCCCTTCGGGGCATTGAAACCTAAATATCCCCGACCAATCGCGGTGGGACATACCTGTCAGAAAATGGTACCAGCCCTTCGGGGTAAAAAATTTTGTAGGGTGTGATTGAAGGCACTAAAAATGCTGGATGTCGGAAACCTCGTGCGCCTTCAATCCGCCTTTAATTCGGGTTCATCTAGATTTACAATATCACAACAGTCGCACAATTAACCCATAATCTGGATTTTTGATACCTGTAATTAAATGAAACCTAAACTCTGGCGGATTGAAAATGGGACAACGCATAATGATATCAAGGTTAGGACATTTTCAATCACGCCCTTGTATATTAGAGATGGTACTTTAAGTGCTGATAAACTTAAGGTATCAACCAGGCAGGTGTGGGTGAATTTGTTCGCGCCCATGAGGCTTCTTTGAAAAACTCGTGTTGTAGATTGAGTCCCCACACCTTTTTAATCACATAAAAACCGAACGGTATCCTGAGCCGCCACAAAAGTGGTAAGCTCGCATCTACAAGGCAGGTTCAGTGATTTACGCCTGGATGAAATCAACCATATTGAGTGTACAAGAAAGCAGGCTCTAATGCAATACCACTCCACCAAACTCGGAATTGATATTTCAAAAATGACTTTTGATGTCTGTTTGCTAAACGGAACAAAGCCCAAACAAGAGAAGTTTAGCAATAACCCCGAAGGCTTCAAAAAGTTAGAAAACTGGCTGAAAAAAGCCAGGTCTACAGAGCTGCATATCGGCATGGAAGCCACAGGCAACTACTGGAAAGCCTTGGCAAGATTTTTGAATGCAAACGGTTATCAAGTCAGTGTCATCAATCCGTTGAAGATAAAACGCTACGCGAGCTACCGTTTACACAACAACAAAACAGACAAGACTGATGCGATGATGATAGCCAATTTTTGTCTCCAGGAAGGCGAAAACCTGCTCTTATGGCAGGATGTGGACGAGGAAACAAGGCATTTAAGGGAGTTGGTTCAATATCGTGACAACCTTATTACAATGCTCGGACAAATCGAAAATCGGGTTGAATCAATCTTAGAAGATGAAGCTGTTCTCCTCTGGCAATTAGAAGACAAAGCTCATTTGCAGCAGCGCCTCGAGCAGGTTAATGAAGAAATCAAGTCAGCCATAAATGAGAGTGAAGAGCTGAAGAAAAAGAATGCTTTGTTGCAGACTATCCCCGGCATTGGACCGGTGATAGCCAGTTATTTTATGACCCTAATTCCGGATGTCTCAGCCTTCAAAAGATCAAGGCAAATAGTGGCATATTTTGGCTTGGATCCGTCAATTCAGGAATCAGGAACTTCGGTGAAAAAGCAGACTCGAATCAGCAAAAAAGGGAATGCAAGCTTCAGAGGAAAACTCTATTTACCGGCAATAACAGCGGTAAGGTTCAATCCAATTATCAAGAATTTAGCAGAGAGAATGACGGCAACAGGACATTTGAAGACAGAGAATAACGTAGCTGCAATGCGAAAATTGGTTGTTCAGATGTATGGAGTTTTGAAGTCAGGAAAAGCATTTGACCCTAATTATGCACAAATTAGGGTCAAAAACCCTTGACTTCCAAGACGGTATCTACGAAAGAGAGCGAATACGCAGACACGGTTTTCTGCTGCACTATTCTCGTTTATGGTGGCGGGTGGTTGCTGAGAAATTCCGAGCGACAGGCGTATTTTTGGAGAACTCGTTTCGCTCGGAATGGCAAATTAGCCAGGGCAAACGCATCTAAATTATTAAACTGGCAAGGAACATGCATCTCTAACACAAAAGAGGTGCAATATGGAAGAGGCAGCGTTTTCAATAATTTTCAGTGACTTGA
>Ga0265295_1003945_pt1 | contig 20630 bp, 11 predicted proteins | sample Munlansysbiofilm_FD_192503 | JGI IMG/M metagenome (GOLD analysis project Ga0265295, IMG submission 192503) | Leachate microbial communities from a municipal landfill in Southern Ontario, Canada - Methane capture system biofilm | ecosystem: Engineered > Solid waste > Landfill > Unclassified ... | reverse complement strand
CTGTACAGATCAAGAGCACGAAGATTTCAAAACTATTATTCAGGACGTATATCTGGGACAAATACCATATATGACACCCAAAGGCACATTCGTTGTCAATGGGGCAGAAAGGGTTATTGTTTCTCAGCTTCATCGTTCTCCAGGAGTTTTCTTCGGACACAGTCGTCATCCAAACGGCACTATTTTATATTCTGCCAGAATTATCCCATTTAAAGGATCATGGATGGAATTTGCTACCGACATTAATAATGTCATGTATGCATATATAGACAGAAAAAAGAAAGTCCCAGTAACAACCCTCCTTCGTGCAATAGGTTTTGAAACCGATAAACAAATTCTTGATGTTTTTGAACTTGCTGATGAAATTAAAGTTTCTAAATCTGGTCTTAAAAAACTATTAGGGAGCAGTCTTGCAGCCAGAGTTGTTAAAAGTTGGATTGAAGATTTTGTTGATGAAGACACTGGTGAACTTGTTTCAATCAACCGTGTTGAAGTCATTCTTGAGCGTGAAACTGTTCTTGAAGAAGTTCACATTCAAGCCATTCTTGACTCTGGAGTTGAGACCATCCTCATTCATAAAGCAAATGTTAATATTTCAGACTATTCAATTATCTTCAACACTATGCAGAAAGACCCTGCAAACAGTGAAAAAGAAGCAATTGAATATATTTACCAACAACTTCGTAACGCAGAGCCACCCGATGAAGAAACCGCTCGCGGAATCATTGATAAACTGTTCTTCTCTGACAAACGCTATGATCTTGGTGATGTCGGAAGATACCGTATCAATAAAAAATTGAACCGTCCCGATGACACTCAAAATGTTGGAAAGGTTCTCACCAAAAATGATATTATAGACATTATTAAATATCTCATTGCGCTGATTAATAGCAAAACTGAGATTGATGACATTGATCACTTAAGTAACAGACGTGTAAGAACAGTTGGAGAACAACTTTCTGCTCAATTTGGTGTTGGGCTTGCACGTATGTCAAGAACTATTCGCGAACGAATGAATGTGCGCGATAATGAAGTGTTCTCACCAATGGATCTGATCAATGCCAAAACATTGTCTTCAGTAATAAACTCCTTTTTTGGCACCAATCAGTTGTCTCAGTTCATGGATCAAACCAATCCTCTTTCAGAACTGACACATAAAAGAAGAATTTCTGCCCTTGGACCTGGAGGTCTATCTCGTGAACGTGCCGGATTTGAAGTTCGTGACGTGCATTACACTCACTATGGAAGGTTATGTACTATTGAAACCCCAGAAGGTCCAAATATTGGGCTTATTTCCTCTCTTTGCGTTTATGCAAAAATCAATGAACTTGGATTTATTGAAACTCCATACTACAAAGTTGATGAAGGCATTGTTCAGCATGAAAACGATCCAATTTATCTTTCTGCAGAAGAAGAAGAAGAAAAAATTATTGCACAGGCTGTAGAGCCATACAAACAAGATGGAGTATTTACCAATGAAAAGGTAAAAGTTCGTTTTGAAGTTGACTATCCTTATGTTGAACCTGAAAAAGTTGATTATATTGATATAGCCACTAATCAAATTGCATCTGTAGCTGCTTCTCTGATTCCATTTTTGGAACATGATGATGCCAACCGTGCACTCATGGGTTCGAATATGATGAGACAGGCTGTTCCTCTTATGCAACCAGAAAAACCTATTGTCGGAACAGGCCTAGAAGCAACCGTTGCTTCTCATAGCCGTGTTCTTATCAATTCTGATGCTGACGGTGTTGTGGAATACGTTGATGCTCAGAAAATTGTAATTAAACACATTCGCACCGAAGAAGAACGTCTTGTAAGTTTTGACAGTGACACTAAAACATATCATCTTACAAAATTTCAAAGGACAAATCAAAATACCAGTATCAATCTAAAACCAATTGTCAGAAAAGGACAAAAGGTAACACGCGGACAAGTTCTTTGTGAAGGCTATGCAACACAAGACGGAGAACTCGCTCTTGGACGTAACCTTTTGGTCGCTTTTATGCCTTGGAGAGGATACAATTTTGAAGATGCTATCGTAATTTCAGAAAGAGTTGTTCGTGATGACTGGTTTACATCAGTACATATCGAAGAATTCTCAATGGAAGTGCGCGATACAAAAATCGGACTTGAAGAACTCACAAGAGATATTCCAAATGTCAGCACCGAAGCATTGAGTGAACTTGATGAAAATGGAATGATTCGTATCGGAGCCAATGTTAAAGAGGGCGACCTCTTGATTGGAAAAATCACACCTAAGGGTGAAAGCGATCCTACACCTGAAGAAAAATTGCTACGCGCAATTTTTGGAGACAAAGCAGGCGATGTGAAAGATGCTTCCCTTAAGGCAACTCCATCACTCAAAGGGGTTGTTATAGATAAAAAACTCTTTGCACGTGTCATTAAGGATAAGAAATCCAAAACTAAGGAAAAGATTATTCTCGATCAACTTGGAAATTATTTCAAAAAAGATACAGCAGAATTAAAAAACAAACTCATTGACAAACTTATAAAGGTTGTTGATGGCAAAACATCGCAAGGTGTATTTAATACAATCAGACAAGAACTTGTACCCAAAGGTGCTAAATTTACACGGAAGATTCTTGAATCCATTGACTATTTGGAAATCAATCCTACCAAATGGACATCTGATAAAACAAGAAACGAAGTTATACAGAGGATTTTACATAACCATGACATCAAGTACAAAGAATTCTTCGGAACATACACCAGAGAAAAATTTGTTGCTCAAGTTGGTGATGAACTTCCTCCTGGAATAATTCAGCTTGCTAAAGTTTTTGTTGCAAAGAAACGCAAACTCAAAGTGGGTGATAAAATGTGCGGTCGTCACGGAAACAAAGGTATTGTTGCCAAGATCGTTAGACCTGAAGATATGCCTTTCTTAGCGGACGGAACCCCTGTTGACATTGTTCTCAATCCACTGGGAGTACCATCTCGTATGAACCTTGGTCAGATATATGAATCCGTATTAGGATGGGCCGGCAAAAAACTGGGTTTGAATTTTGCAACTCCAATTTTTGACGGAGCCAGTCTTGATGATATTAATGAATATCTATCAAAGGCAAAGCTTCCAGGAAATGCTGAAGTTGAACTGTTTGACGGACTAACCGGAAACAAATTCACTCAAAAAGTAACTGTCGGAATCATCTATATGCTGAAACTACATCACCTTGTTGATGATAAAATGCACGCCCGTTCAATCGGACCATATTCACTGATTACCCAGCAACCCCTTGGTGGTAAAGCACAATTTGGTGGTCAACGTTTTGGGGAAATGGAAGTGTGGGCACTCGAAGCATTTGGTGCTGCAAACATCCTTCAGGAAGTTCTTACCATCAAATCAGATGATGTCACCGGTCGTTCAAAAGCTTATGAAGCAATTGTCAAAGGCGAGAATTTACCTGCTCCAGGAATCCCTGAATCATTCAATGTGCTTTCACATGAACTCAGAGGTCTTGGATTAGACATCACTTTTGATCAAGAATAATTTTTTCATTTTTAAAAATAACACGCTTTCCATATGGCATTCAGAAAGGAAACTCAACCAAAAAGTAATTTCACAAGCATCACAATCAGTCTTGTATCTCCAGATAAAGTTTTGGCAATGTCTAACGGCGAAGTGACAAAGCCAGAGACTATTAATTATAGAACATATAAACCAGAACCCAACGGATTATTCTGCGAACGTATTTTCGGTCCTGTAAAAGACTGGGAATGTCATTGCGGCAAATATAAAAGAATTCGCTACCGCGGTATTGTTTGTGACCGTTGCGGTGTTGAGGTAACAGAGAAAAAAGTTCGACGCGAAAGAATCGGACATATTCAACTCGTTGTTCCTGTGGCACATATCTGGTTTTTCCGATCACTACCTAATAAAATTGGAAGTCTTCTTGGATTACCAACAAAAAAACTTGAACAGATTATTTATTACGAAAACTACGTAATTGTTAATCCTGGAATCATGGAGGAAAAAAAGTTTCTAGATTTCATCACAGAAGATGAATATCTTGATATTATGGAAAAACTTCCTAAAGAAAACTTTTTACTCGAAGACTCACACCCAGATAAATTTATCGCAAAAATGGGTGCTGAAGCTATACATGATCTTCTGTGCAAACTTGACCTTGATGAATTATCATTTTCACTAAGACACAAAGCCGACACAGAAACTTCTCAGCAAAGGAAAGCAGATGTTTTAAAACGTTTGCACATTGTAGAAGCTTTCAGAGATGCTAACACTAGAATTGAAAACCGTCCTGAATGGATGATTGTAAAAATCGTTCCTGTCATTCCTCCCGAACTAAGACCATTGGTTCCTTTGGATGGCGGACGTTTTGCATCATCTGACCTCAATGATCTATACAGAAGAGTTATTATCAGAAACAACCGCTTGAAAAGACTTCTCGAAGTTAAAGCTCCAGAGGTTATTCTTCGTAATGAAAAAAGAATGTTGCAGGAAGCTGTAGATTCACTTTTTGATAATTCAAAAAAAGCAAGTGCAGTAAAAACCGAATCCAACAGACCACTGAAATCACTTTCTGACAGTCTTAAGGGAAAACAAGGACGTTTTCGTCAGAATCTTTTAGGAAAACGTGTTGACTACTCAGGCCGCTCTGTCATTGTTGTTGGACCAGAACTCAATCTTAATGAATGTGGGCTTCCCAAAGAAATGGCATCAGAACTCTTTAAGCCATTTATTATCAGAAAGATGCTAGAAAGAGGCATCGTTAAAACCGTAAAATCTGCCAAGAAAATTGTTGATAGAAAAGATCCTGTTGTATGGGATATTCTCGAAAACGTATTGAAAGGACACCCTGTTCTTCTCAACCGTGCTCCTACCCTTCACCGACTTGGGATTCAGGCTTTCCAGCCTAAACTTATTGAAGGAAAAGCTATACAAATACATCCTTTAGTATGTACTGCTTTCAATGCCGACTTTGATGGTGACCAAATGGCCGTGCATGTGCCACTGGGACATGCTGCAATTATTGAAGCCCAACTACTAATGCTAGCTTCACATAACATTCTCAATCCTGCTAATGGTGCCCCAATTACTGTCCCTTCACAGGACATGGTACTAGGATTATATTTTATGACCAAAGCTCGTCCAAGCACTTCTACATACAAGGCATTGGGTGAAAATAAACTTTTCTATTCTGAAGAAGAAGTCATTATTGCACATAATGAACAACAAATCGACCTTCATACGATTATACGTTTGAAGCTGACCCGTAATGAAATAACCGAAATTATTGAAACCACTGTTGGAAGAGTACTGTTTAACCAGATTGTTCCAAAAGTGTATGGATATATAAATACTTTGCTTACCAAACGATCACTTCGTGATATTATCGGAAGCATTCTTAAAAAGACCGATCTCGCACAGGCATCTAAATTTCTTGATGATCTGAAAAATCTTGGATTTAAAATGGCATTCGAAGGTGGGCTATCCTTCAAAATTGGAGATATTGTAACGCCGAATGAAAAAGGAGAACTTATTGACGGAGCCAATGTTGAGGTTGAAGAGATTATGATGAATTACAATGTGGGTGTTATCACAAATAATGAAAGATACAACCAAATTATTGACGTGTGGACTCATACCAATTCAAAACTGACTAAGATTCTCATCGACAAACTTACCAGTGACCAAGATGGATTTAATCCTCTCTTTATGATGCTCGATTCAGGAGCAAGAGGTAGTAAGGAACAGATTCGTCAGTTAAGTGGCATGCGTGGTTTGATGGCAAAACCTCAAAAATCAACTGCTACAGGCGCTGAAGTAATTGAAAACCCGATTCTTTCCAACTTTAAAGAAGGATTATCAGTTCTCGAATATTTTATTTCTACTCACGGTGCACGTAAGGGTCTTGCGGATACTGCTTTAAAAACAGCTGACGCTGGATATCTGACACGTCGTCTCGTTGATGTTGCTCAGGACGTTATCATTACAGAACATGATTGCGGAACGCTCAGAGGACTTACTGTTTCTTCCCTCAAAAGGAATGAAGAAGAGGTTGAATCTCTTTATGAAAGACTCCTTGGAAGAACTTCACTCCATGACATTTATCATCCCAATACTGGAGAACTCATCATACGTAGTGGTGATGAACTTAATGAAGAGATCAGTCAGCAAATTCAAGATTCACCTATCGAATCTGTTGAAATTCGTTCCGTTTTAACTTGTGAATCACTTCGAGGAGTATGCGCAAAATGTTATGGCAGGAACCTCTCAACAGGTGGTATGATCCAAAAAGGGGAAGCCGTTGGTGTCATTGCAGCACAATCAATCGGAGAACCAGGTACTCAGCTTACGCTTAGAACCTTCCACGTTGGGGGTACTGCGTCAAACATCTCTATTTCAAACAACATCATTGCAAAACAAAGTGGAATTGCAGAGTTTGATGAACTGAGATATCTAAACTATGTTGACGCTAGTGGTAAGGAGTTTTATATAGTCATGGGCCGTTCAGCTGAATTAAAAATCATTGATCCAAAAACAGGAATAACCCTAACATCAACAAACATTCCTTATGGAGCTCATCTTTTCTATAAATCAGGAGATGAAATTAAAAAAGGTGACCGTATTTGTGATTGGGATCCGTATAACGCAGTTATTCTTTCAGAAATTAACGGTAATGTACGATATGAAAATGTACTTGAAGGTATAACATATAAAGAAGAATCAGACGAACAAACCGGATATCACGAGAAGGTTATCATTGAAAGTCGTCAGAAAAACAAAAACCCAATCATTCACATTGAATCTGCAAGCAAAGAAGTCTTGAAATCCTATGACCTTCCTGTTGGGGCTCACATTACCGTCAATGAAACTACAAAAGTTAAGGCCGGTGATGTGTTGGTGAAAATACCAAGAACAATTGGAAAATCAGGTGACATCACTGGTGGTCTTCCAAGAGTTACTGAGCTTTTTGAAGCCAGAAACCCATCCGACCCTGCACTTGTTGCAGAGATTGACGGTGTTGTATCAATCGGAACAAAGCTAAAACGTGGAAACCGTGAAGTCATTATTACCAGTAAAACAGGTGAAGAAAAAAGATACCTCGTTCCTGTCTCCAAACAGATTTTAGCACAAGCTAACGACTTTGTCAAAGCCGGAACTTGTCTTTCTGAAGGAGCAACTTCTCCATCAGATATCCTAGCCATTAAAGGGCCCACTCTTGTTCAAGAGTATCTTGTAAATGAAGTACAAGAAGTATATCGTTTGCAGGGTGTAAAAATTAATGACAAACATTTTGAAGTCATTGTTCGTCAGATGATGCGCAAAGTTCAGATTGAAGATCCAGGTGACACAAAATTCCTTGAAGGAGAATTAGTAAACAAGTTAGAGTTCCAAAAGGAAAATGACAGTATCATTGATATGAAGATTGTTATTGATCCAGGTGAATCACTGATATTGAAACCAGGGCAGCCTATTACTGCACGTAAACTAAGGGATGAAATCTCTCAGTTGCGTAGAAATGATAAGCAATTACCTCAGATAAGAGATATCCAACCAGCTACTGCAAGACAAATTCTTCAAGGTATTACAAGAGCATCACTACAAACGACCAGTTTTATTTCAGCTGCATCATTCCAGGAAACAACTAAAGTTTTAGCAGATGCTGCTGTAAACGGAAAACGTGACCATCTTGTCGGGCTTAAAGAAAACGTAATTGTTGGACACTTGATTCCAGCAGGAACAGGGCTTAGAGAATATGAAAACATCATTGTCGGTTCAAAGGAAGAATTTGAGCGTCTCCAAGCATCAAAAGAAAGCGTATTAGCAGATGTTAATGAAGAAAAAGATTAATAATATGGCAGATCATCCAATAAAAGACCAGAAAATCGACATTGAACTCCCCGAAAATGTGGCAGAAGGGGTGTATTCAAATCTGGCAATCATTACACACTCACATTCCGAGTTTATTGTTGACTTTGTCAATGTCATGCCCGGAATTCCAAAAGCAAAAGTCAAAAGTCGCATCATTTTAACTCCTCAACATGCCAAGCGTCTTATGAAAGCCTTATTGGATAATGTAAAGAAGTTTGAAATGAACTTTGGAGAAATAAAAGAGCATGATTCACAACCCGGGATACCTCCATATCATATGGGCGGTCCTGTGGGTGAAGCATAAAATTATTTTTTATATTCAAAAAAATAGTTAATTTTGTACAATCAAAACGGTGGTTGTAGCTCAGTTGGTTAGAGCATCAGATTGTGGTTCTGAGGGTCGTGGGTTCGAATCCCATCATCCACCCCAAAAATGCCTGAATTTCAGGCATTTTTTTTTGTACTACAATCCAATTTCTCACAAAAAAAAGAGACTGATTTCTCAGTCTCTTTTTAAAAAGAATGGTGTATCTACTAGAGAATACCCTGAATAACCATTGCATTGGCAACTTTCAAGAAGCCTGCTATGTTAGCACCTTTAACGTAGTTGATGTAATTACCATCTTTTCCGCTATTAACACATTGGCTATGGATATCATTCATGATTTGGTGTAACCATTTATCAACCTCTTCATTAGTCCATGATATATGCATTGCATTTTGTGTCATTTCCAAGCCTGAACAAGCAACACCACCAGCATTTACTGCTTTACCAGGAGCAAATAACATTTTGTGTTCTATGAAGAAATCAACAGCATCAGCTGTACAACCCATGTTAGAAACTTCAGCAACCAATGTTACTCCGTTTGCTTTGAGTGTTTTAGCATCTTCTAAGTTAAGTTCATTTTGAATAGCACAAGGTAATGCAATGTCAACTTTACATTCCCAAGGTTTTTTACCAGCAAAGAATTTAGAATTTGGATATTTCTTTGCGTAAGGAGCAACAACATCATTACCACTTGTACGTAATTCAACCATATAAGCAATCTTCTCGGCTGTGTTCACTCCGTCTGGATCATATATGTATCCATCAGGACCAGAGATAGCAACAACTTTAGCACCTAATTCGGTAGCTTTTGTAACTGCACCCCAAGCAACATTACCAAAACCTGAAATTGCAACTGTTTTTCCTTTTAAGTCAATTTTATGAGTATCACACATTTGATTCACAAAATAAAGTGCACCAAAACCTGTAGCTTCTGGACGCAAGCGTGAACCTCCAAATGATAACCCTTTACCAGTGAATGTACCAGTATGCTCACGAGCCAATTTCTTGTACATACCAAACATATAACCAACTTCACGAGCACCTACGCCTATGTCACCTGCAGGAACATCAGTGTCGGGTCCTAAATCGCGCCAAATTTCAGTAACAAAAGCTTGACAAAAACGCATCATTTCACCATCAGAACGACCTTTTGGAGAAAAATCAGATCCACCTTTACCACCACCCATAGGAAGTGTGGTAAGTGCATTTTTAAAAGTTTGTTCAAATCCTAAAAACTTAAGTGTTGAAAGGTTAACGGAAGGATGAAAACGCATTCCACCTTTGTAAGGTCCAATGGCATTGTTAAATTGTACTCTATAACCCTTATTTACATGTACTTTTCCATTATCATCAACCCAAGGTACACGATATGAAAACACTCTGTCCGGCTCAATTATTCTTTCTACAATACCAGCTTTTTCAAATTCAGGATGTTCGTCATAAACATCTTTAATGGATAATAGTACTTCTTTAACAGCTTGATGAAACTCTGGTTCACCAGGATTAGTACGTTCCAAATCCGTCATAATTTTATCTACGTTCATAATTGTGAGATTAAAGTTTTTTAATAATGCAAATGTATTAAAATCATTTTTAACTAAGGGAATACTTTTCATAAAAATTTCTGCCTTTGTATTGATAATTATCAATAAATTTGCTGATAATATATTTTGTTTAAATAAAAGGATATCACAAACATAACACAACGACCAAGTCATGAAGCACATAAAGCAATTGAACGAACGCGCAAAGGAACTAAATTGCCTGTATGAAGTTGAAAACATTACCAGCCGTTTTGAAATTGAACTGGAACAAGTTCTAACAAATATAGAATCTATCATTCCTCAAGGGTGGAGATATTCTGACTTGTGCAAAGTTGAAATCTATTGCAATGGGTTGTATTATGCCAGTAGCGGACTTATCCGAACAGGGTTAAAACAAAGTTCAAACATCATCATTGATACTGATAAAATTGGTGAAATCAACGTTTATTATATCAAACCAATAAAATCTGAAGGAGGAGTTTTTCTTGCTGATGAACAACGGCTTTTAAACGCTATTGCCGAAAAAATTGCCAATTACGTAAGGTATAGAAGGCTCACTGAAATGGCAAATATGCAAGAAGAAAATCCTTTTGCAAAAATCAGTGAAGTTGGTCTTACAGACTGGCTCAAAGGATTCCATCTTACAGACGATCAGATAAAACAAATATGCAATGTCCCTATTCATTTCAAAAAAGGGGAAACCATCGGGAAACAAGGCGCAACATCATCATATTTTCTTCTTCTTGCAGAAGGCCTCACAAAAAGTTATCTTGAAAGCCCCAACCGCAATTACAATTTTATGATTGTAAAACCCTATGATTTCATTGGGCTGTCATCTCTATTCGGAAACGATTACTGCTTTTCAACCACTGCTCTAACCAGTTCATTGGTGTATTTAATTGATAAACAATTATTTGTCCAATTGCTTTCTCAAAACCCCTCCTTTAATTTCGCCATTATGAAATGGTATTGTAATGGTTACAAAGTCGTTTTTCATAAATTAAACTGTATTGCCAACAAACAAGCCATAGGAAGAATGGCAGACACGCTACTTTATCTTTGTCAGGAAGTATTTTCCAGCAATATTATCCCAGGCACTATCACCAGAAAAGATATTGCCTCACTCGCGGGCATTTCGACAGAGAACGCAGTCAGGATTCTTTCAGACTTTAAAAATGACAATATTATTACAATCGCGTCCAGCCAGATTGAGGTTAATAAAATAGATATTCTGAAAACGATAAGTCTGGCAGGATAATTTGAAACTCAATTAGTAGACATATCCTTAAAAACTCCCCCATCCATCTTTTCTTTGACAAAATGGCATAAAAACACACTTGGCAATGGTTTTGATGATTGCTCTATCAAATTGAACCAAGAAATCATGAACTTCAATAATTTTACAACAAAATCCAAAGAAATCATTGAGGGAGCCATTCAGGTTGCCATGGGAATGTCACATCAGGCTGTCGAAGATGTTCATATTTTCAAGTCATTAATCATGAACGACTCTGAGCTTACCCCATTCATCCTCAAGAAATCTGAAGTAAGCACCCAAATTCTCCAACCCCTCACCGATCGTCTGCTTGAAAGATATCCAAAAGTAGAAGGTGGACAACAATATTTATCAGCTTCTGCCAACTCTGTGATACAGAATGCTCTTGCTGCCATGAAGGAAATGGACGATACCTATGTTAGCATCGAACATCTTTTACTTGGGCTCATAAGAGGAAATGGCGAAATGAGTTCAGTGCTGAAAGATGCAGGATTGAAAGAGAAAAAATTGCTTGAAACCATTAAAGATCTCAGAAAAGGTAAAAAAGTAGATAATCCTAGTGCTGAAAACACATTCAACGCACTTGCACGATTTGCAGTAAACCTTAACGAACAAGCAAAAAAGGGGAAACTTGATCCTGTCATTGGTCGAGACGAAGAAATTAGAAGGATTTTGCAGATACTCTCTCGCAGAACCAAAAACAATCCAATTTTAATTGGCGAGCCAGGCGTTGGAAAGACCGCTATTGCAGAAGGTCTAGCCCATCGTATTGTAAGAGGAGATATTCCCGAAAATCTTAAATCGAAACAAATTTTTTCTCTTGACATGGGAGCTCTTATTGCCGGAGCCAAATACAAAGGAGAATTCGAAGAACGACTTAAAAGTGTAATCAAAGAAGTTGTGGATTCAGATGGGGAAGTAATTCTCTTTATTGACGAGATACATACTTTAGTTGGGGCTGGAGCATCTGAAGGAGCAATGGATGCCGCAAACATCCTTAAACCGCCTCTATCAAGGGGTGAATTGCGCGCCATAGGAGCAACAACAACCAAAGAATATCAAAAGTATTTTGAAAATGATAAAGCCCTTGCTCGCAGATTTCAGGTTGTACTCGTTGATGAACCTAATGAAGCCGAAGCCATCTCAATATTAAGAGGACTAAAGGAACGATATGAAACCCACCACCAAGTCAGAATTCTTGATGAAGCAATTATAGCAGCTGTTGAGCTTTCAACTCGATATATTACAGATCGTTTTCTCCCTGACAAAGCCATTGACCTCATTGATGAAGCATCAGCAAAACTCAGAATTGAAATCAACTCATTGCCTGAAGATCTGGATGAACTTGAACGCCGGATAAGACAGCTGGAAATTGAACGGGAAGCAATAAAACGGGAACATGATAACGAAAAGTTAGAAAAGCTCAATACTGAAATTGCTTTGCTGTCTGAAGAACGAAACGAACTTAAAGCACAATGGCAAAGTGAAAAAGATATCGTTGACGATATTCAAAAAAACAAAGGACTCATCGAAACTTACAAGTTCGAAGCAGAAAAGGCAGAAAGAGAGGGCAATTATGGTCTGGTAGCGGAACTGCGCTATGGAAAAATGACTGAATGTCAGAAAAAACTGGAAGATCTCACTGCTGAATTGAAACTATTACAGGCCGAGAACCCATTAATTACAGAAGAAATTGATGCCGATTTGATTGCTGAAGTAGTTTCTAAATGGACAGGAATCCCTGTTTCAAGGATGATGCAAAGTGAAAGAGAAAAGTTGCTCAATCTTGAAGAAGAACTTCACAAAAGAGTTGTGGGACAAGATGCTGCTCTTGCTGCAGTTTCAGACGCAATAAGACGCAATCGCGCAGGACTTCAGGATCCAAAACGGCCCATTGGCTCCTTTATTTTCCTTGGAACAACAGGCGTTGGAAAAACAGAACTCGCCAGAGCATTGGCAGGATTCCTTTTCAATGATGAAAATAATAGCGTGAGAATTGACATGTCGGAATACCAAGAACGGCATTCAATCTCAAGACTCATTGGGGCTCCTCCGGGCTATGTTGGATATGACGAAAGCGGTCAACTGACCGAAGCTGTTCGAAGAAAGCCATACAGTGTGGTTTTGTTTGATGAGTTTGAAAAAGCACATCCTGATGTATTTAATATTTTACTTCAGATTCTGGATGAAGGACGTCTTACTGATAACAAAGGACGTGTTGTGAATTTTAAAAACACAATTATTATCATGACTTCAAATCTGGGATCACATATCATTCAGGAAAATTTTGAAAACTTTACTGACGAAAATAGCAATCAAATTATTCGTCAAACACGACAAGAGTTATTTGAGCTGCTGAGAAAAACCCTACGCCCTGAATTTCTCAATAGAATTGATGAAGTAATCATGTTTAAGCCTTTAACTAGAAATGAAATTCGCGAAGTCGTTCAACTACAACTTTCCTTAGTACAATCAATGCTGACAAAAAGCGACATTTTTCTCGAACTCTCTGAAGAGGTCATCGATGCTATTGCCGAAGCAGGTTACGACCCAATGCTTGGAGCAAGACCACTGAAAAGAGTCATTCAAATGAAAGTTCTCAACGAACTATCAAAACAAATCCTTGCAGGCACCATCAAGAAAGGAGAACCTCTCATTCTTGACTTCATTGATGGGAAATATATTTTCAGATAAAGTGTAAAAAACTCAATTCAATCGATGAAATATTTATTATCTTTGAGGTACAATAGAAAAATGTTTTTCTGTAGTATCACTCTATACACGCAATAATAAAAGAATGAATGTTTTTTTTCAACGATTGAGCATTGTTTTCTCATTGTTTTTTATTCAAGGCATTGCTGCTCAAAATATTATTATTGATGATGCAACGCAAGCATGCAGCAACTTCATCTTTAAAAACGGAGAGTCTGACTTGACCATATCAAATACTCCTGATATAATCTGGTCTGAGCAACATCCTTTGGCATACATCTTTAATTTTCACCCCCAAGGGTATGTTGTAGTCTCAGCAAATGCATCTCTCCCACCCGTTATTGCCTATTCCTTTGAAAGTAATTTCGGCAAACTCAATCCTGACAACCCTCTTTACTCAATATTGCTAGCTGATTTAAAAAACAGACTGATATATGCAAAAACAGAAAACGAGAATTATGCTAACAAAAATCGACAGCTCTGGGAAACAGTTTCAAGCGAAACATTCCAACTAGGGAGCAGAGCGCAGTGGCCATCCATAGGCGACGGTTGGATAACAACCAACTGGACTCAATATGCCCCTTATAGCAACTTCTGCCCAATGGATGCTACTTCAGGGCAAAGAAGTATTGCTGGTTGTCCGGCAGTGGCAATGGCACAGATACTGAATTTCCACAAAACGACCAACGGGACGTCCTTTGATGATGGTGATGATTATTACCATAATTATTTGGGACGACAATTTTATGTTGATGATGATGGCGTTACTCTTGATTTTCCGTCATTCCCTCTCCTCAACAAACACATGGACACCCTGAATGCACATTGGCAAAACAATGTATTGCCCGATAATACTGACAAAGCTGCACTTACATTTGCCTGTGGAGTTGCGTGCAAACAAGTTTACACATCTTCAAGTTCAGGAACTTTTGGAGTCAATCAGGCTTTTAATGCCTACCTCAAATTTGGATTTACTTCGGCTGAACTTCTCCATACAACCGACTCTTCATTGTATCCCAGATTAATTCAAAACATCAAAGACACTCTGCCGGCTCATCTTGCTGTTGTTAATGCCGCTTGGACATCAGGACACAATGTTATTGTTGACGGATACAATACAGATAATTATTTTCATATTAATTTCGGTTGGGGCGGGAGTTACAACGGCTGGTATCTCCTTCCACAAGAAATCCCATACAATCTTACGGTTATTGAAGGCCTTATCATTGACATTATTCCCGATATCTGCACTGGAACCGAGGAGATTACAAATCAACCAACGGATATTCAAATATTTCCAAATCCAGCCACTGACTATATTTATGTTTTCAACATGAGTTCCGACGATTTAAAATTCGACATCTATTCTTCCGATGGAAAGTTGGTTCTTTCCGAAAGTGGATCGCATGCTGATATTTCTACTTTAAAAAACGGGAATTATATTGTCATCGCCAGAAACACAATAGAAATACTTGGAAAATCAAAAATTACAATTATCAGATAGATATGAAAAGAAGCGAAAAAGCACTTGAATTATTCTCAAAAGAATACAATTGTTCACAGAGTGTCCTCCTAAGTTTTGCAGATGAAGTTAACATCGATGAGGATACATTAATAAAAATATCTTCCGGATTTGGAGAAGGGACAGCGCGACTACAAGGTACATGTGGAGCAATTAATGGTGGAGTAATATTGCTCGGACTAATATTCGGGAATGGCATCAATGGAAACACTGATGATAAGGAAGTTGTGTATGAAAAAACACAACATTTCATTCAGCTTTTCAATAAACAATTCTCCACAACACAATGCAAGGAATTATTATACGGCTGTGAGGCACTAACAGAACAAGAACACATCGAATATTACGAAAAGAACCACAATAAAATATGCAAGACAAGCGTCAAATTCGCAGTTGAAATTCTAGAAAAACTCATCCATTACTAAAATACTCAAAGTGTACGGTTGAGATTCTCGGAAAACGTATTGATTCAAAAAAGTATCTGGATTAGTCCTATTTGACAGCAATAACCAACATCTCCACATCAGTTACCTTCAGTTTGTCATTTCTACTAAAAGCCCCAAGAGCAGCTCCGAATATTTCAATCGACTCAAAACCTAGTGTTTCCAACATCCATGTTATTTCACTAGGGATATAATGGCGTTTGTTATACTCCAACTGATGTTTGATGCCATCATCATCTGTAAACGATGTTGTATTATGTTCACGGAGTGTCATCAGGTTAAAATGATCACTCATATATTCTGCTATAGCATTGCTCTCTTCAGACCCATCAGCACGAAAATCACTGATTGAGTTGTAAAGAGAAAACAAACCATTGAGAGTTGTAAAAATCAACTTTCCACCATTTCTCAATGCTTTGGCAGCATTTTTCAGGATTTGAAAATTCATTTCATCAGTTTCCATAAGAGGGAAAGCCCCTTCACAAAGCATGATTGCATAATCAAACTTCTCATCAAAAGGCAAGTCACGAGCATCATATTGTCTAAAATCAATATTAAGTCCTTCTGCTTTTTGGCGGGCCATATCCAATTGAGCTTCTGAAAAATCAATTCCAGTAACCATATATCCTCTTTTTGCAAGTTCAATACTGTGTCTTCCGGTACCACAACCTATATCAAGAATACGGGCGTTTTTATCAAACTCAATTTCATGTTCAATAAAGTCGCATTCACCAATGGTTCCTCGAATAAAGACTTGTTTATCGTATTGTTTGCTATAATTTTCGTACAATTCCTCGTACCACGGCTTCTTCATAAAAAACTCCCTTTATTCAACTTCTTATTCTTCTGTTTGCTTCAGAGTCCATGTTTTCACATCTTCAATAGAAGGATTAGGAATATCAAGTTTCATCTTTTTCCTGAAACCACACAAATCATTAAACAACTTGTTGGGATTTGCATTCTGTAAATCTTCAAGATTATTGATATTCAACTTCGCAAACAATGGGAAAAATTCTTTTGGGATTCCTAATTTTTCAAAATCTTCAGTTCCCTGAGGTTCTGATTTTTTCTCGGGTCTCATCTGAGGAAAAAACAATACTTCTTGAATTGACTGCTGATTGGTCATCAACATCACAAGTCTATCGACCCCAATTCCCATTCCTGCAGTGGGAGGCATCCCAAATTCAAGAGCACGAACAAAATCATGATCAATGAACATGGCCTCATCATCTCCCTTTTCAGACAATTTAAGTTGGTCTTGCAAACGCTCTAATTGATCAATTGGATCATTGAGTTCGCTATATGCATTAGCCAATTCTTTTCCGTTCACCATCAATTCAAAGCGCTCAGTCAGCGATGGATCCGAACGATGTTTTTTGCAAAGTGGCGACATCTCAACAGGATAATCAATAATAAAAGTAGGTTGGATATAATGATGTTCACATTTTTCTCCAAAAATCTGATCAATGAGTTTGCCTTTGCCCATAGAGGCGTCAGCTGCAATACCCAATTTTTTGCATGCATCGCGCAGTTGAGTTTCATCCATTCCACTGATATCAATTCCAGCATGCTCTTTAATTGCATCAGTCATTGTGATGCGCTTAAATGGACGCTTGAATTCAATTTCCTTTTCTCCCAATTGCACTTTGGTTGTTCCATGGATTTCAAGAGCGATTTTTTCGATCATTTCTTCTGTGAATTCCATCATCCATTTATAATCCTTGTACGCAACATAAATCTCCAACACTGTAAATTCAGGATTATGAGTTCTGTCCATTCCTTCATTCCTGAAATCCTTGGCAAACTCATACACACCATTAAAACCACCAACAATCAACCTCTTAAGGTATAATTCATTGGCCACACGCAAATACAATGGAATGTTTAATGCGTTATGATGCGTGCTAAAAGGACGTGCAGCAGCTCCTCCTGGGATGGGCTGAAGTATTGGAGTTTCAACTTCGAGATACCCACGCTCATTGAAAAAATTCCGCATGGTATTGATGATGTTTGTTCTTTTGATAAACGTGTCTCTAACATGCTCATTGACAATAAGATCAACATACCGCATTCGATAACGCTGCTCAGGATCAACAAAGGCATCATAGACCACCCCGTCTTTCTCCTTTACAATGGGAAGAGGTCTGAGTGCTTTACTCAAAACCACCATCTCTTTCACATGAATAGAAATTTCGCCCATCTGAGTAACAAAAACAAAACCTTTTACGCCAATGAAATCACCAATATCAAGATGTTTTTTAAACACGTCGTTATATAAAGATTTATCATCAGCCGGACAAAGTTCATCTCTTTTCAAATAAATCTGCATCCTGCCCGTATGATCTTTGATTTCTGCAAATGAAGCTGCCCCCATAATACGTCGGGACATGATTCTACCGGCAAAAGATACTTCTTGGAATTTATCAGGAGTTTTTTCAAATTCTGAAAGAATTTCTGTGGCTGTCACATTCACCTTAAATTCATCAGCTGGATAAGCATTGATTCCAAGACGTTCAAGGGCTTTAAGTGAGTCTCTTCGTAAAATTTCCTGTTCACTGAATTGCTGCATAGCTTAATATATTTTTTGCAAAGATAACGAAAAGCTTCGTGGCAGATAGTCTGTTCTTTTACGTAAAAATCTGCAAAACAAAAGCAACAAATTCATCAGTATTGTTGAACTTTGCTTATCTACTGAATTAAAATTTTCTTCAAAGAATCAGAAAACAATTCAGCAGTTCTGTCCCATGTGTACACTTTTTTACGGAGATCCCCCCTTCCAATCAACAAATCTCTATATGCAGGATTTGTGGCAATTTTCCTCATTGCATCCGCAATCATTTCGGGATCCTCAGGATTAACACACATAGCAGCATTAGATGCAACCTCAGGCATTGATGTTCTATCTGAAGTAATGACCGCAGTGCCTGAATAAAACCCTTCAAGAATGGGTATTCCAAATCCTTCAAACAAAGAAGCATACATCAAAGCTGTTGATGCAGAATAAACCCTTCCCAACTCTTCAAATTCAAGCCTTCCTATAAAAACCACATCATCCTTGAATTTCATGGAACGATAAACCTGATCCAACCTCTCTTCCCAAATCCATTTTTCTCCGACAACTAAAAACTTGTGGCGTGGATTTGTAGATTCTTGCATGTAAAGCTCAAAAGCTTTCAACTGAAACATCAGATTCTTTCTAGGATGAATTGTCCCCACAAAAAGAAAATAAGGCAAACCATCAGTGTACTTGTTTCTAATTTCTTGCTTCACAGATTCCTCTGCACGCGCAAAAGCCACATCTGCCCCATTGTATACCACATCCACCTTATCGGGGGCAATTTGATATCGGCTGACAATGTCATTTTTTGAAAACTCAGATACTGTTACCACCCTTTCAGCCCTGCGTGCATAGAGAGGCGTGTACTTTCTGTAAAAGCGTGCAATTGCTGAAGGCAAATGCTCTGGATAATGCTCGAAATTAATATCATGAATCACAATCAGAGTCGGAACTTTTGTGGACAATGACATAAAACCGTCAGGGGAAATAAGTATATCAGGTTTAATTTTTTTCAGTGCTGATGGCAACACATATTCAAACCACAGTTTCAACATGATTGCCCTATGCCTTGACTTTATTTTAACAACGTAGGGAATGATATTATCAGAAGTAATGAAAGAAGGATCAGGTTTTTCATCAAAGATAAAATAAAAAGTATGCTCAGGATGCATGACTACTATGCGCTTCATGGTTTCAAGCGTAAAGACACCCATGCCGGTCAGCTGATTTTTTACCAGAAGCCTAGTATTAACTGCGATTTTCATTATTCTTTACTCATGACAAAGTTAAACCCAAAAAAGAAATACTCCCTGTAAAACGCATTTTTCTTCCATAACTTATGTTCTTTTTCAATAAGCGCAGAATTCTCCATCAAACGGTGTTTCTTGGGCATATAAAATCTAATATATTCAACACTATCTTCATCTATTTTAAACGGAGTTTTTAAAAACTGCTTTCTCCAAGCCTTTAGACTACGCGTGTTTTCATTTCCGAAAACAATTTCCTTCTGCAAACGCTCATCATAGTATTTGGAAATTCTTTTAAAACCACGTTCTCTGAAATGCTTCATCTGCGCAATAAGATTATTCCCATTTTCTTCACTAACGACCAATTTTCCACCTGGCAAAAGCAAGTTATGGAGCTTTAAAGCAGCCACTGGAAATGGTTCAATGTGATGAAGCGTATCTATGGCCAACACATAATCGTATTGAGCTGATTCCTCAAGATCAAAAAAGTCTCGATATTCAATTTTCAGAGAAGAAATATCTCCATATTGTGACCAATAATCCAAGCGTTTTTCAATTTTATCAAAATAATACTCAAGGGTGATCCCATAAACTTTATGTCCTAGCATGGTTAACAACAATGCAGTGGTCCCATATCCGCAACCCAAATCAAGAATTACTGATCCTGGCTTTGTTATGTGCGAGAGCATGAATTGATATCTTTGAACAAGGTATGACTTTCGAAAATTATATAATTTCGGATTATTGATAAACCTATGATAATTTGTCAACTGAGGAAACAATCTTAGTTCCTCTTCAAACAAATCAAAAAATCTTTCTAGTGTCATTTTATACTGAGTAAAGTACAAAATTACAAAAAATACATTTTGAAAATTTGAAGCGCTAAATATAAAAACGTACTTTTGCGCATCATATTTTCGTTAGATCATACTGATTGACCTGAATGCAAAAAAAATTCCTCACTAGTCTTTTCATTCTTCTAGGTGTAAACCTTATCATCAAGCCGGTTTGGATTCTTGGCATTGACAGAACAGTACAAAACCTTACCGGACCTTCAGAATATGGATTTTATTTTGCAATCCTAAATTTCTCGTTTCTGTTCAACATCCTACTTGATCTGGGGATCACAAATTTCAATAATAG
>Ga0265295_1003944_pt1 | contig 20631 bp, 15 predicted proteins | sample Munlansysbiofilm_FD_192503 | JGI IMG/M metagenome (GOLD analysis project Ga0265295, IMG submission 192503) | Leachate microbial communities from a municipal landfill in Southern Ontario, Canada - Methane capture system biofilm | ecosystem: Engineered > Solid waste > Landfill > Unclassified ... | reverse complement strand
TTAGAGCATAGTTTTCATCGTTACTTAGACTCTTTGGATGTGCATATGGCATAGCATCTCTAATATATGTAAAAAGAGTAGTAGCTTTTGGCCAGAATGTTCCAACAGTTCTTTTTGGAGCATCCATACCTGGTTCGAGTCTCTGATTTTTAAGTGTTTTTACAATTCCATTTTCATCTTTATCTTGATTACCACCAGCTAATTGCGGATATCCGTGTCCGCCACCACCAAAGTCACCATGACAAGAAGCACAGTTTGCTTCATAAAGCTCATCGCCATCCTCAACAGAACCCTCGCCTTCAGGTAGACCTGTACCGTCTGGTAATGCATCTAAATTCCATGCATTTAACTCATTCTCAGTAGGTACTCTACCGTGATTTATGCCCTCTGTGCTTTGCTCGTTAAGCACATAAGCTGTGTACATTCCATTCTCTCTAGGGTAGATAACACCACCATCTATAGCGCCCAATTTTCCAACATATGGCCCAGTCAATTCATTTGACTGAGCTTTCGCTGAACCATTAGTACTTGATGGTGAAGATAAACATCCAGTTAGAAGTAGGGCAGTACTTGCAACAACAGATATTCCTACTAAAATAGATTTATGATCTAACTTGAACATTGTTCACCTCCCCTTTTGCATTAACTTCCCAAGTACAGATTGCGTTTCTGTGATAAACACCCTCAACACCAACTACTTCTTTTTCTTGATTTATTGTAGGTTGAACATTGTTGCTATCATCGACTGCACGACTTTGAAGTAACAGTGGCTTTCCTTCATATTTGTACATATAAGAAAATCTTGTCCAAGCTTTTGGAAGAACTAAACCTTTAAGGCTAACTTCTCTCCAATTTTTTCCACCATCAAAGCTTATATCAACATTTGTAATCGTTCCATGACCACTCCATGCTAAACCTTCGATTTCAACTAAATCTCCAACTTTGAGATCCGTCCAAGGTTTTTCAGGACAAGGTGATGTAATAATAGAGTTTACTTCATTTGCATAGAAATGCTGAATAGATCTACCACTTGCAGTCAGTACAGTATATTTAGAAGTCTCCTCTTTAGCATACCAAGGCTCTTCCCCAAATTTCAGTCTTTTTAACCACTTAACACAAAGGTTAGCTTCCCAACCCGGGAGCAATAAACGAACTGGATAACCTTGCTCAGGGCGCAGTGCTTCACCATTTTGAGCCCAAACTATCATCGCGTCATCTAAAACTTTCTCGATTGGAACAGTTCTACTCATTTCAGAACCATCACTACCTTCAGCAAGCATCCATCTAGCGTTTGGTTTTAGTCCTAGCTCATCAAGTATAGTTTTTATACGTACACCTGTCCATTCAGAACAGCTCATCATCCCTTTTACGAATTGTAAAGAGTTGAATTGTGGACCTTTCCACTCAGCAGCACCATTGGATGGGCACTCCAAAAATAGGATTCTACTCTCACTTGGATATTTTTTAAGTTGCTCTAGAGTGAGAACTATAGGTTTATCCACAAGACCGTGAATCATTAGTCTATACTTATTAGGATCAACATGAGCTACACCATTGTGAGTACGAGTGAAGTGTAAGCCATTTGGAGTAATGATCCCGCTTAACTCATGTAAAGGTGACATAGATATAGCAGCATGCATATCTCCAGCCGATGACATAAGAGCAGACGTTCTTCTTACTACATTATGCTCATATTTCGATGGTAAACCATAAGGATTGTAGTTACACTCATCTCCTAGCGTAGTACCCCATTTGGTATGTTCCATGATATTTATGTCGTCAGCAAATAGTGCACCAGGCGCTAAAATACTTACAGCAGCAACTGCGCTAACAGATGCTGTTCTTTTAAAGAAATCACGTCTGCTGACAGATGTTGCTTCTTCTGATTTGAATGTTTTGTCCACATCTTCCCCTTTTATAATTTTACTTATTTTTAAATGCATTATTCTTTTTACCTTGTGTATCTTTATCACAAAGTTGGCACAAAAAATATTATACATCTTTACAAGAGCTAATTGCCACTATTGAATTCAAGAATTAAAGATATGAAGGCATTCCTACGCTTTGTGTTACTATAAGGAACATGACATTTAAAACTAAAATAAAATATATAGCATTTCTTAATACAGCTTATTAAGAGTCCTTATATTGTTCTCTTTATAGAATAAGCCTTCAGATTCATGCTCCTGAATCTGATAAGTTTTTATTATTTATGCGTCTATGTAAAATAATTATATTTGTGACAACTTTATTATTAAATTACAAAGTGCAAAATAACTACCTAGTATAGTGCTCTTAAAGCACTAAAACCTTTATATCACTACTGACCAAGCATTTCATAGCTTGAGCTTATTCTTCTTCTAGAGCGTCCTCTTGCAGTTCTATTATGAGTGTCTGTCGCTTAACCAATAGATGTTCTAAGATTTCTCTTCCAACATCTTCTCTATTTTGCCAGTCTGACTCATGAAGAACATTAAAAAGTTTTTTGAAATATTCATAATGAACATCAGCGCTTGTTACTTTAAAAAAATAAAACCTTCTAAAGCTTATCTCATTTATATCACAAATTACTATTTTCTTACCTATTTCATCTGGATAAACTTCTTCTTTTATCCACCTTTTAAAAGCTTCAGACTCCTGAAAAAAATTATATAGATGCAAATCTTTACTTTTTAAAAGATTATAAGTCTGCATCTGCTCATCATCTAACTCATATAGATAGATATTTTCATCTAACTCAAATTTATCTAGAGCCTCATCATAGATGGCAAACTCAAATTTTACTTGCATATAAAAATCCTGGGTGTTAAAAGTATTTTAGAGATATGTTTTTTAGAAGTAAAAAAAGATTCTCTATTTTGTGAAGAGGTGAGAGCGTTAGAGAAGGAGAGATTTCCTTCTCTTGTTATTCTATGCTTTACCAGAGAGCATCCCGTACATTGTCATTGGTTTAAGAGCATAAACTTTCATTAACCAAAACACCCATCTCTCTACTAGTGGATCTAGTGGGAATGAAGGAGTAGGTTTAACACTCCAATCGAACTCAGCTAACATAACTGTTCCGATATCTGTAATGAGTGGACAAACTGTATAACCATCATATTTTGAAGTTAACGGCTTACCTTCCATCTGAGATATTAAGTTGTCAACAAGAACTTTATACTGTTTTCTTACAGATCCACCTGTTTTACCCATTGGCACTTGCGCAATATCACCAAGTGAAAATACATTTTTAAATTTGATATGCTGAAGAGTCTCTTTATTTACAGGAACCCAACCACCAGCTGAGCCAATATCAGACTCTGCTACTTCTCTTGGAGCTACAGCATCTGGAGTTATATGTAAAAAGTCATATGGGACTCTTATCTTCTCGTGCTTAGAAATAACCTCGAAATCCTTCATAACTGGATCATAAGGCCCTTTTTCTTGCCATTGAGAATCAAAAATAGCGATCTTATTTTCTACTTCAACACCCACTAGGTTATGTCTGTAGTGCCATTTAAAGTCTTCTCTTTTAAACTGCTCAAGAATAGCATCATGATACTCAGGTATACCAAACATAGTCCCACCATTTGGATACATAGTCAGTTCAGCATTTTTTCTTGCGCCAGCCTCTTTAAGTCTTGCATTTGTTAGATACATAATTTTCTTTGGAGCACCACCACACTTGATAGGTGTACTTGGATGCGTAAAAAGAAATTGTACTTTTTCGCCATTTTTAGCTTTTTTAGCTTTTTCAATGTACTTTTGCATCTGCTCCCAAGTCTTAGTAGCACCCTCGGCTGTATAGATTGAACATATACCACTATCCTCACCTATTGCCTTATGAAGTCTTGAGTTATCTCCAGTTGAGTAAGCACGACCAGCATGCTCTAAGCCTTCAATTCTTTCAAAATCTAGTTGCAGTCCAGTAGCTACGATCAGATAGTCATAATCAACAACTTGACCTTTTGCTGTAGTTACTTGGTTGTTCATTGGATCAAAGCCTATAACTTTATCTTCGATTATTTTTGTACCCTCTGGTACAAAATCATCTCTTTTGTAAGATATATCCTTAGCATCCCATATACCAGCAGCTACTAATGTTTGACCTGGCTGATAAGACACTGACTCTTTGTTAGGCTCAATAACAGTGATATCTGGATTTTTGAGGTTAAGAGTTAATCTTGCAGCAGTACTCATCCCAGCGAGACCACCACCAACGATTACTATCTTAGCATCAACTCCTGATTTAACTATTGATTTTTCATCTTTTTCCATAGCTTGAAGGCTGCTACCACCCATCATGAAGCTTGCACCTGAGAGACCAGCCAATTTCATAGCATCTCTTCTTGTCATCCCCTTTGTCGATAGATCTTTGTCCATCTTCGATAACATGCTATTAATATATTTATAATTCATACTTATCCTTTTATTCTTTTAACTTATAATTAACTGTACATTATCGTAAAACTCTTAAATTGTAGACTTAAATAAAGTCATTTTAAATAAATAAACTAAATTGTGATAACTTTGTTACATTTATTCACTACAGTATAAAACTATCACTTTACTACAATCTCAAATTACTCAGGGAGTGCTTTAGATTTTAATAGACCTAAAAGAGCATACTTATCCTTTTTTTCATCTATGAAAAAAACTATGGTATATCCCTGATTTTCTATGTCTTTAATGTTTTCATTATCAAAATAGATAGATTTTTTATACTTTTTTACCTTAGTATGCATGTTAATTATAATAGTATCAAGATAGATTGCAAAACTATTTACTCCTGTTTCGCTTTCCTTTTTTACTGACTCTAGCACATCTTTTAACTGTTTTTTGTAGAGTTCTGATGATAGAATTTTCATACCAGGATAATATGGAGTAAATTCTCCTAAATCATTATGATACTTTTCTAGCTCATCTTCGAGTTGTATTTTTATATCACCTTGCATCCTCTAATCCCCTTTATCTTTAAGCTTATGGTACCACTCGCAAGAGCGCTCACTTCCTAAATCGCAACCTTTAGCAAATGCCAATACTGCTTTTGTGGTACTCTGTTCAACATCGTGGTCACTACGCAAAAAGACAAAACCGAGATAGTAGCAACCCCTTGCCACCCTATTTTGGCACGCTTTTTGAAACAATTTTTTAGATTTTTTGATATCTTTTTTTACACTATCACCAGTGTGATATAGTATCCCTAACTCTATGCAAGACTGCATCTTCCCCTTATCACAAGCCTCTTTAAGTTTTTGGCTAGCTGCTAAATTCATACTTAAAACTATTGCTATTACAGTAATAATTTTAATCATTTTGTGTCCTTGGGTTTTATGTTTTTAAAGAAGCTTGGAGAAAAACATTCGCTTGTGAAGGTGTAATTATATGCCGAGGGCTCGGCATATAATTTAGCTATTTAATATTAGTGCTTATATACTCAGCAAGAGCATCTATCTCTTCATAAGAGAGGTCCACTAGTGTGCTTTTCATCAATTGACCATAGCCATATTTATTAACACTTCCGTATCTGTAGTCTTTTAACTCTTTTGCTAAACTAGCAACTTCTAACCCATTAATTGGCTTATATACAATTCTAGAAAGGCCGGTATCTGTTGTTTGCTTTCCATCTGCGCCATGACATTGAACGCAGCCTTGCTTATAAATAGCCTCACCGTTTGCTGGCAATAAGACCCCTGGTTTATACACTGCCGCACTATCTGCAGCAAGTAAAGTAGCGCTTGCTACTAGTGTGCAAAGAATGATTTTTCTCATATTGTCCCCTTAAATTGTAAGATTTTTGTGATAATAATAACACATAAATCTTAAATTAGCAAAAATGTTTCTTGCTCTGCATTCATTTTGATTATAATGTTACTTTATAGCTTGTTCTCTATTTTCACGCACCAAAACAGACTCATCCATTTTAGTGGCAGGGATAGATGCTCCTAAACCCTCTTAACATAATATGTCATTGGTTAGCATTCCTAAAAGCATCGCCTCCGAAAAAGCCATTGAAACTTTTAAGTCACACAGTGCGAAGCTAAAGCGTCGCTTCCGAAAAAGCCATTGAAACTTTAAAGTCACACAGTTCGAAGCTAAAGCATCGCCTCCGAAAACCCTGTAAACTTTAAAGCCTTGCATCTCTTCTAGGAAGCGAGGTTTTAACCTCGTAGAAAAGCTTTTGTTCTAACTTACTACTTTAAAGTTGCATAGGCTCTAAAGCGCATCAGTGCGAAGCTCATCGTGGAGAATGCCATTGGTTAGCACACCTAAAGCGTCGCTTCCGAAAAAACCATTGAAACTTTTAAGTCACACAGTGCGAAGCTAAAGCATCGCCTCCGAAAACCTTGCAAACTTTAAAGCCTTGTATCTCTTCTAGGAAGCGAGGTTTTAACCTCGTCATCCTAGACTTGATTCAGGATCCAACTTAATACCTCTTCAGAGCATTCAATAGTACTTTTTAACACCATTCATAGTTGAGCCCATATTTAAAAGCAACATATCTGCAACAACTAAAGCAGCCATTGCTTCACAAACAACTGTTCCACGGATGGCTACACAAGGGTCATGTCTTCCTTTTAGCGAAAAATCAACCTCTTCATTTGTAGTAGTTACAGTTTGCTGCTCTTTAAATATAGAAGGAGTTGGTTTGAAGTAAACATTTAGCACGATTTCCTCGCCATTGCTAATACCCCCGAGTATGCCACCTGAGTGATTTGACTTAAAGCCATCAGCTCTTATCTCATCGTTGTTTTGTGAGCCTTGTATCGATGCACTTAGTATCCCATCACCAATCTCAACTGCTTTTACTGCATTAAGACCCATCATAGCATCAGCTAAAACTCCATCAAGCTTATAGTAAAGCGGTTGGCCAAGCCCAATGGGAGCATTTTTAATGATAACTCTTGCGACCCCACCAACTGAATCATGATTATTTTTTGCTTGAAGAATAGCTGCTTTTTGAGCCATCTCTTTCTCTGAGTCTAGTGCATATATAAGACTTTTCTTAGCACTTTGATAGTCAAAAGTCTCAGCCTTGATGCCAGCTACTTCACTGATGCCACTCTGCACTTCAATACCTAGCTCTTTTATCATAAGTTTTGCAATGGCTCCAGCTGCAACTCTAGCTGCTGTTTCTCTTGCAGAAGATCTTCCACCACCTCTATAGTCTCTGATGCCATACTTATGGAAGTATGTAAAGTCAGCATGACCAGGGCGAAAAATGTCTTTGATATTTGAGTAGTCTTTTGATTTTTGATTTGTGTTGTAGATAAGCATAGCTATGGGAGTTCCAGTACTCACTCCCTCAAAAACACCACTTAAAATCTCTACCTTGTCATCTTCTTTTCTAGCAGTCTCAAACTCACTCTTACCAGGCTTTCTACGGTCTAGTTCACTTTGAATAAACACCTCATCAATCTCTAACCCTGCAGGAACTCCATCAAGAAGACAGCCAATAGCCACACCGTGAGACTCACCAAAGGTGCTGTATCTCAATCTCATACCAAAACTATTCACTTCATATCCCTTAATTTTATTTCATAAAATGAAGGAAACCTCCATCTTAGTTAGTCCGTAAAAGAAACAAGTCCCTTTTACTTCACTTAGGCCGCTGAGGCCACTCATCGTGGAGAATGCCATTGGTTAGCATTCCCAAAAGCTAGCCTATAAAAAGGCTGAGTTTAAGAGCTTTGCTCTTTATTTAGCATCTCCACAGCTTGTTTGGCTGCTTCTTGTTGTGCTATTTTTTTACTTTTACCACAACTTCTAGCGTACTCTTTGTCCTCTATGAAAACCGCAACTTCAAACTCTTTTTTATGATCAGGTCCACGGCTTGCTACAACTTTATACTCTGGAGTTATGCCAAATCTCGCTTGTGTTAGCTCTTGGAGCGTAGTTTTGTAGTCGCTAAAGAGCGAGTCAAGAGATATCTCTTTATGATTTTTCTCTATAAGTTTTATAGCGATGCTCTGAACTTTTTGTAAACCAGCTTCAAGATAGATAGCTCCGATGACTGCTTCAAAAGCATTTGAGAGAAGTGAGGGTTTATCTCTTCCACCATTATTCTCTTCAGCATTGGATAAAAAGATATACTCTCCAAGGTTTAGTGACCTTGCTAGCTTATCAAAGCCTGTTTCATTTACAAGTGAAGCTCTTATTTTAGAGAGTTTTCCCTCATCTGATTTTTTAAACTTATGAAAAAGGTATTCACCTACTATAAGGTCTAAAACTGCATCACCTAAAAATTCTAGTCGCTCATTATCGTAGGGCTGTTTATAGCTTTTATGTGTCAGCGCTTCGATAATGAGCTGTCTGTTTTTGAATGTATAGCCTAAAGTTTCTTCTAAAGCCTCTATATTACTGCCCATTTCCTCTCCTTTTATTTAATCTCTTAAGCTTCTAGACTATCAAGATACTATTTTGCCAACTCAAAGTGAAGCTTTGACTTTCTCAGCTTCATCACGCGCAAGCTTGTCGCATCTCTCATTCTCTTCATGTCCATCATGACCTCTAACCCAGATAGCGTTTATCTTATGAGGCTTTGAGACCTCTATGTAATCTCTCCAAAGATCTGGATTTTTAACCTTTTTGAAATCTCTTTTTATCCAGTTTTCTAGCCACTCATTGATGCCTTTTACAACATAAGAAGAGTCAGATATAACATCTACATCACACTCTTCTTTTAGGGCGCGAAGACCCTCTATAACGCCTAAAAGTTCCATCCTGTTATTGGTGGTGTGGACCTCTGAGCCTACAATCTCACGCTCTTTGTCCCCATACCGAAGGATGACTCCATAGCCACCTGGCCCTGGATTGCCCAGAGCACTTCCATCACTGAAAAGAGTTATTTTCTTCACTAAAATTCCTATGATAATCTTTAGTTAAATTTATCTCGATGCGTGATGTATCTATAGCGTGACAGCTGCTGCATCTATTAAAAGCAAAAGGGACTACTATCTTACAATTATCACAAACGTATTCAAAACTAAGAGTGGCATTTGCATTTTTATTTAAGTTTATAAGTACATCAAACTCAAAAATAGAGCTATTTTTTGCTAAGTCTACATCACCCCTAGCAGTGAAAAGCTCCCTCAAGTAGCCATTTTGCGTTATTATATCTAAATTCAAATCCTTTTTATCCAATCGCCAAAGCACATCACTTAACATCTCACACTTAGATACATCAAGGTTTTCCCATGCGAGCTTTGCATCTTTACTAAACATATATTCAAAGACCATATGAGTGAGCATTCTCTCTTCTTTATAAATTTCGACAAGATCTTTTAGTTTATCTTCTGTAGTTGTTTTAGCATTGTTTATAAGTGCTAAGATTTTTAGATAAACACTATCTTTTTTTATATCTTTTTGCAGCTCATCTAGTGGTTCAAGCACCTCTAAAGCTAGTGAATACTCTCTCATATACTCATAAACTAAGAGTAAGTATGCAAGGGCCTGAGGAGTTCGTGGATTTTTTTCTAAAATCTTTAAAAATATCTCTTTTGCACGTTCAAGAAAACCAGCTCTAAAGTAAGTTCGTCCTAGTAAAAAAAGTGTTTCTCTATAGTTACTCTTATTTCCAACACTTAAAAGCTCACTATAAATCTCTATACACTTCTCATAATCCCCATTTTTAAAGTAGGAGTGTGCCAAAAGTAGCCATGATTTCTCGGAGAGTTCACCTTTTGAGATAAGAACTTTTAACTCACCCTTTGATGGAAGTGTGCGAAATCCTCTTAAAAATTTATCAAGATGGCGATGGTCCTCTTTAGTTCTAAATCTTGCCCACCAGTAAGAGAAGAATGCAATTATAAAGACAAGTACAAAAAATACTATAACTCCAAAAAGGGGATCGCGAAACTCTATAAAAAAACTATTCATAAACTATAATGCCATAATCATTTTTAAGATTGTAAAACGTTGAGTTTGAAGTAAATTCCAAATCTTTTATGCGACCTAGTTGCACGATGGAGTCTCTACTAACCTTGATGCCAAACTCTCTAAAAAATTTTTTGATATTTACAAACTTTATATCTTCTACAAACTTATACTCAAACTCTTTATATAGCCTCATCTTATCATATGAAAATATTCTCTCATTTACATGAAGCCTATCCGAAGCGTATTTTATAGGAAGATAGCCTGAGAGATCAGTTAGTATCTCTTCTACATATTCATATTTTTTTGGAAGAGTATTTTTTTGCACAAAAACATACTTGTTATTTAATTTTATATTTGGTGTCTCTCTCCAGTATTTATAAGCTGGATTTGAGACGCCGAGTTTTGAAGAGACCTCTCTCCAGAGCCAAAAAGAATTAAGCTTATTTGGTAAGTGTGACATCTTCTTTGACTCCTTTTTAAGGTTATTTTTGCCTAATTATATAGTTTTTTAACAAACGGCTCTATTAAAAGGTAGCTACTACCCACTTTGTAATAAAGTAGCCGCCCACAACCAGCCATACAAACATTCCCAAAGCTGTATAGAGTGGTGCTAAACCTAAACCCTTAAACATTGAAAATCGTGTACCCATTCCAAGAGCTGTCATAGCCATTGTTAGTAAAAATGTGTCTATCTCATTTATAATATCGACAATATTTTGGGGCACAATCCCAAAAGAGTTAAACCCAGCCATAGCTACAAAATAGACTGCAAACCAAGGGATAACAAGCTTAACACCTCCACCTGAAGTTCCATTTCTCTTAGCCGAGTAAGATAAGTAGATGCCAAGGATGATTAGCATTGGAGCTATCATGATAACTCTTGTCATCTTAACTATAACAGCAGCATTTGCCATCTCAGCATCTGAGCCTGGGATGGAGGCTGGAACTGCTACAACTTGTGCAACTTCATGGATAGTTCCACCAACATAGATGCCAAACTCTCTTGAAGTCATATCAAAGATGCCAGCACTATATAGAAGTGGATACAAAAACATAGCTATTGTTCCAAAAAGAACAACCATGGAGACTGCAACAGCAGTTTTATGTTCCTCTGATTTTAAAACTGGCTCAGTTGCTAATACTGCCGCCGCTCCACATACAGATGCTCCAGCTGCTGTTAGCATTGAAGTATCTCTATCCATCTTAAAGACTTTTACACCTAAGTAGATTCCCAGTATAAAAGTTGTTGCAAGCATTATAAGTGAAACTAAAAAGCCATCGATGCCAACCTCAGCAATTTGCCCAAATGTTATGCGAAAACCGTAAAAGACAATAGCAAACCTTAAAATCTTTTTAGCACTAAAGGTGATACCACCCCGCCACTGCGATGGAGTCTGATTATGGAGTGTATTTGCATAAAATATACCCATAACTATACCAATCACTAAGGGCGAAATTCCCAGAGAGCTTACAAACTTTAAGTCTGCTATCATTGTGGCTGCTGCAGCAAAAATTGCTACAAATATCACTCCACTTATTGTACCTTTACGATTTTGCTTTGAAAATGACATCTGCTTCCTTGTGTTACTTTTTTAGAACAAAATTATATCTAAAAGTTATCACTCTACTTCAATACCCATCTTTAGTCTTACCCAACCCTTTTGACTTTTATCTACTTTTTTACTTTTTTCTACGATAAGTCTGCTACTTGGAAGTGCCCTATTTTCTACCAAATACTCCCTTATAATCTCGCCTCTAGCTAGAGCTAACTCGTCAAGTTCTGGTTGTGTAAGTTCTTGAAGATTTGTAGCTTCTTTTACAAGAGTTATGAGAAATTCTCTCTTAAATACATCCCCACTATAGCTTTTTTTGAGCTTCGTCTCTATTTCGCTTAGTTTTATCTTTGGATTTAGTTCTTCATAGATATCTTTAAGCAAGTCGATATTTAGAGAGTTTAGTTGCTCTTTTTTACTCTTCGCTCCACTCTTTTTCATAAGTGCTAGAAGAAGCTTCTCTCTCTTTAGCAAAAAGGCATCTTGGCTTTCATCATATTGCGGTGTGATTTTTAGAGCTATTTTTGGACGCTTAATCATTATTTTTAAGATGCTATCGAGCTTTTCTCTCTCAGGTGGCAAAAGTGTGGCAAGTCCCGCTTCAAACTCAATATACTCTAGCTTTTCACCATCAAGCCCCATCATTGAACCTAAAAACTTAAATGGAGATGCCGCTGCTTTTGTTATGAGATTTATAAATGTTTTTAAAACCATCGCGCCATACTTAAAGTCAGGCGCATCTACATCGCCCTCAACTGGCATGTCTATGTCTATAACTCCATCACTATCTTCTAAGAGCGCAATAGCAAATCCAAGAGGCAAGACAGTAATGTTTTCATCTTCTATCTTATCGCCTAGTTTTATCTTTTTGACGATGATAGAGTTTTTACCTAAAAGTTTAGAGTCAACTATTTTATAGTCTAAATCTAAAAATAGTTTCCCCTCATCTATCTTATATCCAGCAAAGTTAGCACTATATCCGCTAAGAGCATTTAGCTCTAAGTTTCTAAAGTTAAAATCCAAATCCAAGTAGTTTTTAGGGTTTGAGCTATCAACAGATCCACTAAGTTTAGTGGAGCCGTACTTATCTACTTCTCCTGCTATATCTACATAGCTAATCTCTCTATCTTGATTTGAGATAGCATAAACAACTCCGTTTAAGTCATGAATATCTGTTTTAAACTCAAGAGGCAAGGATAAGTCTTCAAATTTTGCACTCCCTGATGCTATATTTACCTTCATGATCTTAAAATCAAGCTTATCCTCGGCACTAAGTTTTTCATCCTCAGCATCCAGCATCTCTACTTCTTGCTGCTTCTCTTCTACGCTCTCTCTTACTAAGCCTGCGAAGTTTAAAACTTTTTCTCTGTTTATAATTGCCTTTATGTAAAAACCGTCTAGATTAAGCTCACTTACATAGACTCTGTCTGGCCTCATTTCATACTCAAATGAATTAAGTTGCATCTTACTAAAAGAGAGAAGTGTTGAGTTATCTCTTGAGTCATTTATGAAAAATTCCTCAACGCCCAAGATGCCAGTAACTCTCAAGTCTGGCTTGTCATCACTTTTTTCATACTCTACTTTTGAGTCTAGATTTAAGTAAGCTTCCCTTAGTTCAAGGTAGGTTATTTTTTGCAAATAAGGGCTAAACTCTCCTAAAGATATCTTGCTAAGTTTGAGGTCTGATTTTTGTTTTAATGGAGTGTGTCTTAGCTCTCCTTTAGAACTAAAATCTCCTCTGTTATTTAACGAAGCATTTACATCATACTTTAGCCAACTATTCTCTTTTGAGTCTATATCATAAGCGTTGATATTTATCCTACTTAGCTTGGTTTTAAGAGTTGGCTCTAAACTCTCATCCCTAAAACTAACTCCAGCATCCTTTAGTGTAAAATGCTCTAGTTTTACTCTAAAGTTTGTTGCGTTGCTATCTTCTTTTATCTCTGGTTTGGCATCCTCTTTTGAGGCTTTAACTTCCACTAAACCCTCAAAATTAAGGCTTGCATCTTTGTGCATAGATGCAAATAGATTTAGACCATCTAAGTTAGTTTTTTTGATATCTATCTCTTTTGTTTTACTATCAAAACGAAGAGCTTCAAGAGCAAAATCATCAAATTCTAAAAGTTTTTCATCTGTGCTTGTTTTGTAAAGCAAGAGGCTTGAGAGATTTAAGTTTGCATTATTTAAACCTATCTGCATCTCATTATCTTTGCTCACAAGACTCAAGTTAGCATCAAAGCCAAAGATGGCACTCTTTAAGTCTAAGTCATAGATGCTAAGTGCCTCATTTGCTGCTTCATCGATGTAAGGCTTAAACCTAACAATATCAAGCGCACTACACTCTATCTGACTCTTGATATCCAAAATATTATGCTTTATATCTCCGCTAGAGCTACAAACAAACTCCTCATTTAACCGTAAGTCAAGCTTATAAGTTAGTGCATCTACTCCAGCTAAACTAAGATTTTTGACATATAGATTTAAGTCATTTAGCTTTGTTTCCAGACTTACTTTCTCATCCATAAAGTCAATCTTGATTTGCTCTAGTGCTATCTCATCTACAAGAGCGCTCCACGGTTTTGTTTCATTCGCATCTTTAGTTTGTGCATCCTCATCAGAGGCGCTAGATGCAAAAGATGTTTTTACATACTCACTCCAGTCAAACTCTCCATCTTCTTCTCTTTGAACTTTTAGATGCAAAGACTCTAGTGCTAAGTTTTTGATGTGGATATCTTGAAGCATGGGCTTTATAGTTACACCGCTTATTAAAAAATGTTCCAGATTTAAGATATCTTGATACTTGCTTTTTGGTTTTAGTCTTAATTTCTCTACATAGATCATAAGCTCATCAATACTTGTTGCATCTAAATCATCAAGATTGAAGTAGTACTGCGTGCTAAAGGCTACCTTTCCATCTGCAACCTCAAGGTTTAAATGGTCCTGAAAATATTTCCACTGAGAGTAGAGCTTGCTAGCTTCAAACTCAACACTCCCCTTTATTTCAAAGGGTTTTATGCTAAGAAGTTGGCTCTTGATATCTAAAAATCCACCATCGCCTAAACTTGTGTAAAACCTGATATTGGCATCGCTTGTTCTAAGGTTTTTTGTATCGATATTTTCTAGGTTAAAGCCTATGTTTTCAAAGGAGAACTCAAAGGGCGTCTCATTTGTATAGTCCTCATAGTCTAAGCATCCAGAAGCTATAGATATCTTACCTAATATAATCCTAGGAATAAAACCCTCGCCCGACTCTTTTTCTTCTTGTTCCTCTCTCTTTTTTACTATAGATGCAAGATTTATAGTCCTATCTTTTGCATATACTAGGGATATTTTTGGTCTTTGCAGTAGCAGGCTTTTGACATGAACAGCAGACTTATAGAGTGAAGAGGGATCTAGATTTATATCCAGAGATGCTAAAGAAAAGAGATGTTTTTGATCTAAATCTCTAAGCGTAAGCTCATCAATAATAAGCCTAAATGTAAATGGGTTAAAGTAGATACTCTCTATGCTAAGTTTAGCATTTAGCTCTTGTTCAACTACTTTTTTAAGCTGTGATTTTAGTATAAGGGGAGTGGCAAAAAAGCCGACTAGCGTGTAAGTGACAAAAAGAAACAGTAAGATATTTCTAGTTTTAGTAAACATATATAGACTCCAAAAGTTACCTTTTTGGAGTCTATCTTATTTGGCTTTAAAAGCTAATTATTTTCCTTTAATGATATCCGAACGAGGGAAGACAAAAGTTGACTTTCTAAATACAACAACCTTATCCTCATGCCCAAGAGCATAAGCTCTAATCGTGATAGGGATAACTGTATCTTGTCTGCTATCATCAACTAGCATCTCTGTAGTTCTTAAAACTACAATCTCTTTCTTTTTTACACCAGGGACTGCTGTAAATTCGCCTTTTGGCTTCTCTATAGTAATCTTACCTTCCATTCCCTCAGGAGGAATGATCTCAAAGAAGAACTGCATCTCTTGATTTTCAGTATTTTGAAGTAAAAACTCATATGCATTTTCAACTCTAAACTCACCATCATCAAAATGTTTTACAGAGTAAAGTCTAGTCTCTTTATTTATGTTTAAAAGCATATGCTCTTTTGTGCTTCCCATCATCCCAAGTATTATCATAATAACAACTAAAAGACCCATATAAGCGAGTATTTTTGTACGGAAGAATTGTGTTTTACCTTTTTGCTCTACTATCTCATAGTCACTCGACCATGTTATAAGCGATGGTTTACCTAGTTTACCCATAACAGTAGTACAAGCATCCACACACTCTAGACAGTTTATACACTCTAACTGAAGTCCTTTACGGATGTCTATATGCGTTGGACAAACAGTTACACAACTCTCACAAGCTGTACACTCAGCATGAGGCTCGACTGCTTGAATATCTTTTTGTTTTGTATAAAGCTTGCTGCCGCCCTCATCATAGATGTTTCCACCTCTATGCATATTATACAGAGCCATAACAGTGTGCTCATCATATAAAACTGACTGAATTCTTGAGTATGGACACACATAGATACAGAAGTCTTCTTTTAAAAACACTATGTCATATATCAAAAAGACTGCTATACCTATAACTATACCAAAGAGTGTCCAGTGGTTAGTAAAGTCTCCAAGATAAGTAAAAAAGTCTTCAGGCGGAACAAAGTACCACATAAAGTTTGAACCAGCTATAAGTGCAAGAGTTGTCCATAGTAAAATTGCTACTGCTTTTTTTACCTTGTTTTGCGGCTTAGTCATATCAGGCTCTTGCTGCTTGTTCTTGATGCGTTTTCTAAGTCCTAGCAGTTTTGTCTCTATCAAATCTCTATAGATAACCCTAAAAACAGTCTGCGGACAGACCCAACCACAAAAGACACGACCACCCATTACAGTCATACCAAATATCCCTAAAAAGAGTAACATTAGTAAAAATGGCATCAAATACAGTTCTTGCATATCAAACTGAACAAATGCAAGATGCAGTTTTAGTTTATCAAAACTTAGTAGAAAAAAGTGATTTCCTTCTATTGTAATCCACGGTAACACTAACGCGACTACTGTTACCATTGCATATAGATAGTAGCGTTTAATTCTCCACGGTGTCGGTATAGTTATACCAGTATTTTCTTTGCTCATAAGAGACTTCCTTTGATTCACTTGCAACAAAATCGCTTTTGTTGTTAACATATTTCATATTGTGAGAACATTATAGCAAATGAAAGTTTAGTTTTTATTTAATATATTCTTATAATTACTATAATCTTTTCAAATGTAGATATCAAAAGTCTTATTTATGCTTATATTGGCTAAAATACTTTTAATTTCACTTTCAAAAAGATTTTTTATGAACACAAAACAATATATTTTACAAACTATCAAAAAGCGTCCACTTATCATTGATGGAGCGATGGGAACACAGCTTCAGCTCTATGACAAAGAGATTCCAAAAGAGGCATGGGAAGAAAATGAGGGCTGTAATGAGCTTTTAAATGTAACCTGCCCTGCGATTTTAAACAAGATCTATGATGGCTATCTAAGTGCTGGCGCTGACTTTATCACAACAAACACTTTTGGCTCATTTGCCTGGGTTTTGGATGATTATGATATCGCTCATCGCGCTTATGAGCTCACTTATGCAGGAGCTAAACTTGCAAAAACTCTTTGTGAGAAGTTCTCAACTCCCACTCATCCTCGCTTTTGTTTAGGAACTATCGGGCCTGGTACAAAACTTCCATCACTCGGGCACATAACTTATGATGAGATGTACAAAGGTTATACAGAGGTAGCTCTTGCTCTTATCGATGGTGGTGCTGATGTTTTCTTACTTGAGACTGCACAAGATCCACTTCAGATAAAAGCCGCATTTCACGCTTGTGAGGAAGCTTCAAGAGAGAGAAATGTAGAGATTCCCATCATGATATCTGTCACTATCGAGCTTAGTGGAACTATGCTTATCGGTACAGATGCAAGCACAATTGCGACTATCTTAGAGCCTTTTGATATTTTATCTTTAGGTTTTAACTGCGGAACTGGGCCTGAACAAGTGCTCAAACATGTAAGAACTCTAAGTGAAGTTTGGCATAAACCTATAAGTATCCATGCAAATGCTGGACTTCCACAAAATCGCGGTGGCGTGACATATTATCCTATGGGGCCAGATGAATTTGCAAATAAACAAGAAGCATTTTTAGACTTTGATGGGGTTAGTTTTTTAGGTGGATGCTGTGGAACGACACCTGAGCATATCAAAACACTTGTTGAGAGAGTAAGCTCCAAAGAACCAAAAGCACCAACTGGCTCTCATGAAAACTCTATCGCATCTCTATTTAACACCACAACACTAAAACAAGAGCCTGCTCCACTTCTTATGGGGGAACGCTCAAATGCAACTGGTTCAAAAGCCTTTAAAGAGCTTCTCTTAGCAGAGGATTATGAGGGAACTCTAAGTGTCGCTCAACAGCAAGTTCGTGCAGGTGCACACGTTATAGATGTAAATGTTGGCTTCGCAGGTCGTGATGAGACAAAAGATATGAACGCAGTTATAGGCATGTACAACCAAAAAATCTCACTCCCGCTTATGCCAGACTCCACACAGACTACTGGGCTTGAAACTGCACTAAAAAACATAGGCGGAAAACCAATCCTAAACTCTGTAAACCTCGAAGATGGTGAGCCAAAGTTTGATGAAGTGTGTCGTTTGGCTAAAAAGTTTGGAACTAGTTTAGTCTGTCTTACTATTGATGAAGTTGGTATGGCAAAAACTATTGAGAAAAAACTCGCCATTGCAGATAGAATCATAGACTTAGCGACCAACCGTCATGGCATCAAAAAAGAGGATTTGATTTTTGATGTTTTAACTTTTACGCTAGCAAGTGGAGATGAAGAGTACTGGGATGCTGGGATAAACACCATAGAAGCTATCCGTGGGCTTCGAAAAAAACACCCAGAAGTAAGTGCAACTCTAGGTCTTTCTAACATCTCTTTTGGGCTAGATAAAGATGCAAGGCCTTACTTAAACTCTATGTTTTTACACCACTGCATCGAAGCTGGGCTTACTTCTGTTATCATCAATGTCCAACATATCATCCCGCTAAACAAAATCAGCCTAGAAGATCAAGAAATCTGTGATGATTTGATTTTTAACCGAAAACCAAATGGACAAGCTCTCTTTAACTTTATAGAGCACTTTAGCACCAAAGAAGCAGTTGATAATGATGCTGTAGATGAGGCTTATCTTGCAATGAGCAGTGAGGAGAAAATCGCAAAACTTCTTATGGATGGGGATAAAGATAGAATGATTCCTCTTGTTGAAGAGGCTCGTCACACTATTGCTCCTGAAGTAATTGTCAATGAGATTCTTATAGATGCCATGAAAGTTGTAGGCGAACTCTTTGGCTCTGGTCAGATGCAACTACCTTTTGTGCTTCAAAGTGCAGAGACTATGAAAAAAACAGTTGACCACCTTCAGCCGCATCTCCCAAAAGTAGAAAAAGAGGCAGATACAACCCTAGCTCTTGGAACTGTAAAAGGCGATGTACATGATGTGGGTAAAAATCTTGTAGATATCATCCTCTCAAACAATGGCTACAAAGTTGTAAACCTAGGGATTAAGGTAGATTTAGATGCCTTTATGCAGACCATGAAAGATGGGCACATTAGCGCACTAGGAATGAGCGGGCTACTCGTTAAATCAACTCAAGTTATGAAAGAGAACTTAGAGATTTTAAAATCACACGATATTAAAATCCCTATACTTCTAGGCGGTGCAGCACTTACTCGCTCTTTTATAGATGACTTTTGCCGCCCTATCTATGATGGGCCTATCTTTTACTGCAAAGATGCCTTTGATGGCGTAACTGCGATGAGTCGTATAGAGGCTGGAAACTTCGACACAGACCTCCACGGCAAAGACAAAGAAGAGAAGATAGTTAAAGAAGTAAAAGAGATAATTATCCCACCATTTGCCGAGCTTAAGATGCCCTCTCGTGATGTAGTTGTACCAACTCCACCATTTTGGGGAAGAAGAGAGTTAAAACTAACTCCATCACAGATAGAGATGGCATTTGAGTGGATAAATCACAAACTTCTTTTTAAGGCTCGTTGGGGCTATAGCTCTAAGGGGATGACAAAAGATGAGTATCAAAAACAGCTCGATGAAGTTGTCTGGCCAGCTTATGAGAAACTAAAAAAACAGTTTATAGATGAAAAACTCTTTGAGCCCACTATCATCTACGGCTACTGGCCTTGTAGAAGTGATGATAACTCTATTCATATCTTTGATGAGAGCGAGGGGTATAACTCACCTCATGAAGTTAACCGTGAACCCTTAGAAGATGTCATACCAAGAGCCATAAAACGCTTTACATTTCCAAGACAAAGCAAACAACCTCATCGCGCACTAAGTGACTTTTTTCACAGTGACAGACACGATGTGATAGCTCTTACTTGCGTAAGCGCTGGTGCAAAACTAAGTGAGGCAGAGAGAGAGATTTATGATAGAGGCGAGTATACTCTTTACTACCAGTTTCACGGTCTTGGCGTTGAGTTAGCTGAGGCTTTAGCTGAGATAGCACATAAGCAGATTAGACTAGATTTAAACATCTCTGATGGTGAGGGAAGTAGCTTAGGTGATGTTAGGATGAATAGATATCAAGGCAGCCGTTACTCTTTTGGATATGCGGCTTGTCCTGACCTAGAACTTAACCGTCCACTCTTTGACTTACTAAAGCCTGAGGAGTTTGGGATTGAACTAAGTGAGACTTTTCAAATCCACCCAGAACAATCAACTAGCGCTCTTGTAGTATATCACCCAAATGCCTCATACTACAATGTATAATAAAAGAAAAAGCTGAGTGTCTCAAGCTCATCTCTTTCTTCTTAAGATTGCATTCTACATCCCGATAGTGTAAAAAAAATGTGTAAATCTACACTTTTTACCTTCTCCTATAACTAAGTGCTTCTAAGATATGGTTTTTTACTATATCTTTGCTTTTGTCCAAATCTGCTATGGTTCTAGCTACTTTTAAGACTTTGTTTATACTTCTAAAAGAGAGTCTAAATCTATCGATCGCCATCTCTAAAGTCTCTTTTGCCTCGGCATCTAAGATGCAATACTTCTCAATCTCACTATCTTTTAGTTTTGCATTAAAAGCGTCTTGATCTCTTTTACTTCTAAAGATATGAGCTTCAACCACTTTTCTATGAAGCTCTTTTGAGCTAAAAC
>Ga0265295_1003943_pt1 | contig 20638 bp, 41 predicted proteins | sample Munlansysbiofilm_FD_192503 | JGI IMG/M metagenome (GOLD analysis project Ga0265295, IMG submission 192503) | Leachate microbial communities from a municipal landfill in Southern Ontario, Canada - Methane capture system biofilm | ecosystem: Engineered > Solid waste > Landfill > Unclassified ... | reverse complement strand
GGATGCCCGCACCTGTTGAGCCTTTTGTTGTAATTACCTCCGCACAGGTTGTCGCGCTTGCAGTAGCGTTGGGGATTGGAGCGAGTGGGATTGTGGCTGCCACGATGAAGTGGAGTTTTTCGAGGAATATGAAAACGCTGGATGACGCTATCACTGGTTTGAGGGAGGACTTCAAAAAGATGAGTGATAAGCAACATGCGATTGAGCTGCTGGCGATGCCAAAAACAGAATGTACTATGTGCAGGCAAGAATGCCAAACAAGGATTGTGGAGTATCAAAGGCTCGCGATTGAAAATGACAGGATTCAGAATCAAAAGCTGGACAATTTATTGCTGATGGTAGCGAATGTTAATAACGGGATGGGAGGGGTTAAGAATGGATTATCCTCGAAGCAAGGTGAATGACTTTGCCTTTAGTAAACGCTCATTGAAGAACTTGGAAGGTGTTCATCCTGATCTGGTAAGGGTGGTTAGGAGAGCATTGGAGTTGACTGAAGTTGACTTTGTTGTGGTGGAGGGGATAAGGACGCTGGAGAAGCAGAGACAGTACGTTGAGTCTGGTGCATCTAAGACAATGAACTCACGACATCTTACTGGTCATGCAGTTGATCTTATTGCTTGGGTGGATAGGACAGTGAATTGGAGCCTTATTTACTACGAAAAGATTGCTGCTGCGATGAAGGAAGCTGGGAGTGAGTTAGGGATTCCAGTGGAGTGGGGCGGGGATTGGAAGACCTTTAAGGACGGTCCTCACTTTCAACTTCCTTGGAAGGAGTATCCAAAATGATACTTGAAGCATTGGGCGGGGTGCTGGGGATTGGTTCTAAAATTATTGACAAGATTTGGCCAGATAAAATTGAAGCTGAGAAAGCGAAGATTAGACTGCTTGAGATGCAGCAGAATGGGGAGTTTAAGGAACTTGAAGAAAGGATGAAAGCGATTGTTACTGAGGCTAGTAGCAATGATCCTTGGACTTCCCGCGCTAGACCAAGCTTTATGTATGTCATGTACCTTATGATTTTAGCAGCAATCCCAATGGGTTTTCTTTTTGCTTTTAAACCAGAGGTTGCAATGGCTGTTACGGCGGGGGTTAAGCACTGGCTTCAAGCTATCCCTGAAGAAATGTGGTGGTTATTCGGGGCTGGGTATTTAGGGTACACAACTTCTCGTGGGTATGAGAAGATCAAAGGAGGTGGAAGTGGGAGATAAAGAAAGGGAGGCTTTTAAACCTCCCTTTTTCTTTTCCCTTTAGTCTACCCAGGCATACGCGATGCCGGGTTCTCCTCCAGCCGCGCCGACGTAAGTTCTTTTCACCTTCCCAGTTCTAATTGCAGTTTTAATAACATTATCAAACTTCATTGCATCCATGTCACGCCAGACAATCGAGAGAAGCTGTTTCTCAGAGATTGTTTTGTGTTGCTTTATCAGTGCCATAACGGTGTCCACTTCAGACGTTACGTTTGATCTACCGATTGCACTGAAGACTCTTCCCATTGACTGCTCTACTTCTTCGACATCCTGGATGGAACGGTGCAGGATTTCAGGAGTAATCTCTAGTGTCGCCCCAGATTGAGCAGCGGCGTTTATCTGACACATCTTACAGACAAATACGTGCTTTCGAGAGTACCAACCATTGAAGGATGGGTCTGGGCAGATTCGTCCTGTGTCTTCGATGTCAAGAGCGTTGTACCATTTAATCCACTCTTGTTCCGCGGCTTTGTTGAAGCGATAGGAACCGGCTATCTGTGAGATGGAGAATAGGTCCTTTTCAAGAAGGCCTTTTACGCGAGTCATCTCAGGAGTGATTACTGGGATTGGGACTTTCTTACTCTTTCCTCTTGCATATACAAATAAAATGCGAGACGTAAGACCGCCGCCGATAGCAATAACAGGAAGCGATGACGCCAGTGACTCCGGCGTAGTTGCTCCCAAGATGGACAAGAACACACTTGGTACAACCGTCTCACCCTGTGTCTTCGTGCGATACTTAAATTCTTCATCACCGCAATCGAAGAACTCTGTGAGGAGAACAAGCATTTTAGTATTGTCATTTTTCTGTCCTAAGAATGTTTCAAACTCCGTTGAACAAATTGTGAGAGAGGAATGGCGGAGTATTGTCCCAGTAGGAAGAATCGAATCCGTAGCCACCTGTGCACATTCCTCTAGAAGGGCTTCCCTAGTTACTGCATCGGAGGCGACGTTGATATCTGGGATTGCCTTCATGATTCCCTTGCCGTATGAAATAGCCTGGGACTTCCGCGCTACCCCTGGCTCCGCTACCAGCACAACATAAAGGTTAGGATAGATTTTAATGCGACCCAGTTCGAACTTTACCTTCTTTCTCAACGCCGCAGAGATAACACTGAACGCCACCCACTTATTAAACATAGGATGACTCTCAGTGTCGTGTGTGTAATCACAGTATGCATCGACCCAGTTATTTAAGTGTCTCATTAGTTCCTCCCAGAAAGGTCAATTATTGACTTTTCTTGGGATGCCAAGAAACAGTTTCCATTTCGCCCCAGGTGTCACCGGCAGAAAAGTCTACGTCGATGGTGAACTCTTCTCCTTGGTCAGTGTAAAGAGGCATAATCATGTTCTCTCTTAAGGCATTGATTGCGTCAGTAAGCTCGTTGGGCTTGACGTAGACGTACACTGCGTCGTGAAGCTGAAGGGCAAGGTGACACCAAGAATTGAGATTGTTATAGATGTTGATGAGAGCATGGTTAAGGAGATCCCCAACAGTGCTCTGGGGGATGAAGGAATAGGCACTTCTAAAAAGCGAGTCTCCCCAACGGTCAAGGAAGCGATGCTTTCTTCCAAAGAGGTTTGTAAGGACTCGAGTGCGCTGGAGTTCATCTTGTATTCGCTGGTGCCAGAGATGAAGCTGGGGAGTACCCGCATGGTATCTGTCAAGATATGACTTAGCTTCTTTGCGAGTAATACCGAGTCTGTTGGCGACGACGTCTGGACCCGCAGAGTAATTGGTAGCATGGCGTATTGTCTTTCCTACTGTTCGTTGTTCCTTTGTGACGTCAAGAACTGAGCATCCGAACATTGATGCAGCAGTTATTTTGTGAACATCCCAGCCGTTTGCTTTGCACTCTTCATCACTTTTGCCGAAGGAATCTTGGAAGAGTTTCTTGAGCTTTACATCGTTGATGAGGTAAGCAACGACGACAGCCTCGGCTTGTTTGTAGTCAGCCTGTAGGAGGATGTATCCCTTGGGAGGGACGAAGATTTTTCGTGCCGCCTTGGGGATGTTTTGGAGATTGCCTGGGCCATATGGGAGGATGATGGAGCCGGAGGAACTCCATCGACCGAAGGAACGGTAGGAATCTTCGTCGTCTACTACGAATCCTTTGTTCTCACGGCGCATTGTTGCGCCTGTGATGTTGTAACAAGTGTGTACACGACCTTCGGGAGAGACTTCAATGTCAAGGAAGTTTGATACGAGTTTGTCAAGCTTCTTGTAGCGCATGATGAGAGAGAGGGCTGGATGTTTACAGGTGCGTTCAAGATTAGCAAGTGCTGTCGCATCCGTAGTAACCGTACGAGCGTCATTCGCAGACTTGCGACGTTTGTACTGGACGGGGAGACCCAAGTCGATATATAACAGTTGCTGCATTTGTTTTGGAGATCGCAGGTTGATGTCTTTCTTAAGGATGCGATTGAGTCCTTCTTGTATTTCATCCATTTCCTCCTGTGCGAAGCAAGCTATTTTTTGTCTACGATCCTCGTCGGTGAGGATTCCTTGGAGCTGTAGCATAACGGCGGGGTAGATCTGGGACATCTCAAACATGAAGACATCGGTCAAACCCTGCGCGTCGATTTCAGCTTTGAGTCCCTGATAGATGCCATAGGTGTTGGCGCAGTCAGCGGCGTTGTAAAGGCCGTTGTCGTCGCCTCCAGTATGTTTCCACGCCGGGACTGTCAGGAACATAGAGGCAAGGTAGGAAAGGCTACGCGGGGTCTCGGGCCATACGACATGGGCAGCAATATGGGTGTCGAAGAAAAGTTTCTTCGGGAGCACTCCAACGTGGTGGAAGATAGCACCGATGTCGAATGAGCCGTTTTGAAGGATCACTGGACAATGGTTAAGGACGTTTGTGACTGAATCCCAGAAAGCAACTTCGTCCTGGGTTGAGTACTTTGGATAGATGCCGTTAAGGATTCCAATTGACATGCCGAAGTTAGCGTTGTGTGCGAAACCTACTCGATGTGTGTGGCAACGATTGCCTGTGGTTTCGATGTCAAACGCTACGGGACACTCCTGTTCAGCGAGGAAGTCGCAATACTTAACCCACTCTTCCAAAGATGCTTCTGGAATTAAGGTGCGAGTGTCTGGAGGCATTCCAGGAGTAGTGCTTTCACGTACAGCTTTTCGGATGTCCATAACAACTGTAAAGGATTCCTTCCAATTCTCAATGACGTAGCGCGGGTCAAAGGTTGGAAGGACTTTGAAGCCAGGAACGAGTGAGCACTCACAAAGATACCCGCGGAATTGGGATATCTTGGTAAAGCCGGTGAGTGCCCAGAGAGCGGTGCGGCCCATAGCTACAATGACGTTGGGTTTGTATGCTTGGATGTCGGCGGCAAGCATATTCATCCACTCACGCAGCATGGGTTTGGGCTGAGTACAAAGGCGGTCTTCAAAGAAGATTGAGATGTTTTTGCCTGGAGGCATTTGCCTCGCTACGTTGGTGCGAAGACAAGACTGCATGTAGAGTCCTGCGGCAGAGAGAAGTTGGTTGAGGACTCTCCCATTGGTGCCAGCAAAAGGCTCTCCAGTCATCTGCTCTTCTTTACCTGGCGCACCACCAACCAGCATTATACGCGCGTTGGCAGGTCCCACTGTGTTGACGATACTTAGCATGATGGACTCCTACTTAACACATTGCGTTGATAAGCTGCTGATTGCGGCTCCATTCAACAAGACGTTCGATGGTGACGTTGTAACTTTCATCGAGGATGTCACAACCCTTGGCGAAACATTGTTCGATGCAAGCTGCTTCGATTGCTGAACCAGATCCCATAAATGGATCAACTACTACCGCACCAGGAAGGGCAACTCTTTGGAGAAGATTTCTGAGGAGAGCGATTGGTTTTTCTGTCGGGTGTCGCTTTGCTCCGGCAGGGATGGGAGGACACTCGATCCAATCAGGCTGGCCTTGACGTACGAGTACGGAATCAACCCTTCTGCAGTACAAGAGGACTTCGTAACAGGATGCCGGCCAAGCGTGAGGGACGTTGCACTGCCCGACTTCGCGCTTGATCCAGATGATGGGCTTGGGGTAACACAGCCACCCAACCGACTTGAACATTTCTTTGACTGCCCAGAAGTGTTCAGGCCCACAGAAAATGAAAGCATGGGAAGAAGATTTTGTAAATACGATACTTCTCTCTGCAAGCTCACGATAGAGTACGAGAGCTCGTTCGGTACTATCATCGAACGAGAAACCAGCTGAGTTAGTGCCTCCTGTAATTCCTCCAACAGAAGTGGCAGTCTTGTCAATGTCGATTCCATACGGGGGATCGGTGAGGAGAATGTCAACGCTTTCAGGGAGGAGCTTGAGATAGAATTCTTCTGCTGAGCATTTGAACACTTCGTACGGGAGCCGTTCAGTTTTCTGCATAGAAGCAATCTCAGCTTGATACCCAGCAGACTTTTCCGCACGATTAGACACTGACTCGATTGCTTTGACAGCCTTTTTAATCTCAGAAGCTTTCTTACAGTTCTTAAGCTCAGGGAAACGGTTGACGGCGTCAGCGAGGGAGAGAGCTTCGATAACCTTTGCCTTAGATTTTCCAAGGAGATTAGCAGTGTCCTGTAGCGTATGGCCTCCTTTTCGTCCAGAAGTAGATTCCCCAAATCGCTGTTGCTTAAGGGCATGAATCTCGGCAATAGCTTTGAACTCCTCAGCCGGGGTGAATTGTTTACGCTGGATGTTTTCTTCAATTTCAAGCTCCCGCATGGTCAGCGAATCAACCGCGTCGTTGAAGATACAAAGGACATCTATCTGAGCTTTCAGGCAGGCTGCCAAGCGGCGGCCACCAGCAATCAACTCCATTTCCCTGTTGAGGACAATAGGCTGAAGCTGACCTTTCTCCACCAGTGAAAGAGCAAGATCATCAACATCGCCCATTTCCTCACGAAAGCGCGGAAGGTCTTTGTTGACTTTGATCTTGAGTGGGGAGATGTAAAATACTTCCATTTGCGGGCGTACAGTTTCCATTAGAAATTCTCCCAGTTAGTGTTGTAGTAAATGATTTCAGCCGGGGCGTTGGAGAGTTCTTGATTGTTGGTGAACCAATGAAGCTCCTTTCTAATACCGTTTGACTCTTTCCAACCGGGCATTTGCAAGACTATTGCGTGTGTAGCCATTCGCATGAAGGTGAGGTTTATGTTCCACCAAAAGCCAACGTCGCGGGGGAGATCCCGAGAGCGCACAGCTACTTGATGGTAGTGAACTACGGGAGAAAAGAAAACATACCCATCAAACTGAGGCTTCTCCATCAGCTCAGCCACCGCGCACGCAGCATAATGTGCACGAACATTCATCTCAACTTCAGAGGGAGAGGTGTAAGGGGAGAGGACATAGACGAATGGCATTGAAATTACTCCACGTTTTTAAGTGCTTTAAGGGAGAGGCCGAGCTTTTTCAAAAGAGCTTTTTCCTCGGCGGAGAGGGTAGCTTTCTTTTCCTTCTTAGGTCCAGTACCAATAGCGACGCTGCGCTTTTTTGTCTTAACTGCGGCCGGGGCTTCAAGTTCCTTTAGACGTTTAGCTCGATAGGCGGCGATGTGATTCAGCTTTTCAAGCGGGGTGAGATCGTTATAGTTAGTCCTTATCTGATGGAGTAGCATTTTCCTCTCCCCAGAGCTTTTTAATCAGCTCTACTTCATGGATTATCTTATCAAGGTCGGTCATCCCCTTTCCTGTGGGGTGGTCAAAGCGCAGGATGCGTCTAATGATTGCAGCTTTGTGGTGTGGAATATTGTTCTTGTAGAAGAACTCATAAGGCTGAATTGCATATTGTTTGTAGTGATTTCCTCCCACTTGCTTTGAAAAAGGATCAGAAGTAACAACACCAACTGAGTAATTTTGTGTATCAATTTTTTCAGACATTGCTTCCGAACCTCGTTTAAGCATCATTTCAAACTCAGCATCTGACATTGGACGGGTCATATCACTTTCCCTCCATGACGGTAAGGCCTTGTCTTATTGTACTCATGCTTCAATTCGATAATATGCTCGAGATCAACATCCATAGCCCCAGCCAAATCAAGCACACGAATAACAGCGTCAGCCACCTCGACCCAAAATCCTTCAGGTTTTCCACCAGCACCAATGTAAGTATCCATTTTCCCATCGCGGTATTCCTCAGTAGCTTCGGCAACTTCGGCAATAATGAGAAGGAGCTTCTCAGGGATGAGCTTTAGTTTATCTTCAGGACCTACTCCATCCCACCAGCCATGTGCCTTGGCATTGGCATGTATTTCATCTTGACGACTTCGAAGAGTTTTTGCCACTACCACATACCTCCCTGCTTTCTAATCTCTTCCTTGAAGTGTTGTGTAAGGATACGACATGCGAGGTCAAGTTCGTTTTCACTCCATTGGTAACTTACACCAGCGGCGCGCCTAAGTTTCTCTGCCTCACTATTATCGGTGATGAGTCTACTTAAAAGCTTCACAATAAAAAATACCACACAAAGAGTAACACAAGTTGCAATAAGAGTTTTTAATGCACTCATTCCAATAAACACATAAAAGAGTTCCTTCCCGCCAGCTCCAGCCGCAGACACTGCGTCAAGGATCATTTTCAGTTGTTCAATGTCCATTTTTCGCTCCTAAGAAAGGCCGCGGAACCAATCACTTAGTCCCACGACCCGGTTGAAGAAAGGTCAATTATTGACTTTTCTGGTTGGGTTTAGACTTAAAGTTTACGCCTCGGCCTTGATGGACTTGATGTCGTTGAAGATCTTTCCTTCGTACTCCCTGAGGGAGACAACGAGAACGCAACGGATGCCGACCCACTCGTGATTCATGAGGGCATCCTGGATCATCTGCGGGGTGGACATGTCAACTCTGAGGTCGTCAGCAAAACGCTTCAGCATGTTGATCTTGGTCTGCCGCTTGGTGGACTTGCCGGAGGAGTTGGGGGTGTTTTCGTCTCCGGGATTGGGGAGCCAGTTCTTGTAGGTCAGGGCAACTCCGTCAACAGGGGTCTCGCCATCGGACATGACAGCTTCGTTGCCGTCGAGGACGAGCTTCCAGCAGATGGTGTTCTTCTCAGAGTCGAACCATACTTTCGTGACGTTGGCGAAGTAGGTTCCTGCGGGGACGATAGGATCAGCTTTGTACTCGTCTTCAAGGTTGAAGTCGGTGGTGATGTTGGCAACTGCGCCTTCGCCGGGGGTACCAGGATAATCGAAATCGCCGGGCTTGGAGGTAGACATGGTAATGCTCCTGTTGTAAGTGGTAAGTCTTACGGGTTGAGGGTTAGGCTTTAGCGTTGGATTGGGCAGAGGCATTTGCCAGTCGAATGATCTCGTTGTAGTCGTTGGGAACGAAGTCTGGGAGATGACGTTCCTTTCCGCTGATGCGAGATCGCGCTCCGAACATCCCCTTTGGAACGGTTTGGAGGAAGAAGTTAGTGTCCTTTCCCTTAGTGACGGCTGTGGCGAAGTACACTTCGTCAAAAAGGCCAGGGACTTTGGTTGAGAGTTGACCAGTGAGAAGGGGCCGCGCGTCAATTACTGCACCGCTCTCGGCATCTGTAACGATGTCAACGTGGGCAGTGAGGACAAGGTTGCATGGAAGGTTTACGAATTTGTGGATTCTCCCTTCGACGAGGTTGCGTACCATCTGATAGTGGACGTTCCAAAGGGGACCGCCGGTGGCGCTTCGCTTGGGGTCGAGCATCATAGCTCTCTCCATAGCGAGGTCAGTGAGTGTGGATGCGCTGTCGAAGATGACAGTTTTGTACTTCCCAGCGAGGACGTCTTTTTCCACCTGAGAAAAGACCTTCTCGAACTCGACCCAGCCTTTGGAATTGAGTTGAAACTGTTCGTAGTCAACGTCCTTTCCGCGGTATGTGAGGGCTCCTTTGTCGAAGTCGAAAAGGAACGCTGGCATGGGGAAGGAGGAAGCGAAAACGCTCTTTCCGGTTCCTGCTTTGCCGACAACCATACACTTGAGGTAGGTGGTGTCAGCGGTAAGGTCTTTACAACTTGGCATAGATCACCTCCGAAACAGTTTTCTTTACATCCCACTTCTTTTCGATGTAACCGGAGAGGTTTTCATCGCCATAGTCTCGGTACTGGTCGCAAAGGCCGAGGAAGCCGCAGCGTCCGTACTGGTAGCATGAGTCATAGTTCTTGGGCCACTTTTCAGTTTCAAGACAACCTTCGATTTGATGCACCACTGAAGTGAAGTGCTCTTCCCAGTCCCTTACGTTCTGTGCTGTGTAAAGTTGCGGAGTACGCTGGAAGGCCATTGTGGTACTGCCCCACTCGCCGCTCTTCAGCTTTCGAGAGGTCAACTGATGGAAGTTAATGAGGATTCCTTCCATGTCGAAGCCGAGAATTCTGCAGGCGTTCCAGTAGCCGATGGTCTGGGCTGCTCGGTTCATGCGTTCAATCTGAGTGGTGAGGTATTGACCAGTGGTCTTGTGTTCCATCAACCAGTTGACGCCGTTTAGTTCAATCTGAAGGTCGAGCTTGCCGTCAAAGATGAAGTTTGGGAACTCAATGGAGAAGGCTTTTTCAACCGCAAGAACCTTCAGCATTTCTTTGTCAGCTTGGTAATAGTTGTTGTACTCAAGGAACGCTTTTGTGCAGTTGTCGAAGGTACGGTAGTCGTCGGAGTAGAATTCCTGGATGGAACTTTCTTTTTCCCAGGTTTCCTTTCCTTCCTTAAAGGCTGCTTCAAATGCAGAGTGCGGGTTGGACCAGCCGTTCTTCATTACCTCAGTGTAGAAGCCGTCGAGGAATCCGTGCCAGGTGCTGCCGTAGCGCAGGGCGTTGGAGCCTTGGGCCGGGGCGAGGTTACGGATGTACTGCCAGTAAAACTTGCGAAGGCAACTGGAAGCACAAGACCGGCGAGAGTGGTCAATGTGAATTTTGGAGTTAGTTGTTTCCATCTTCAATCTCCCCAATGGTGATGCGCATGTCTGATTTTTCGTCAGCCAACTTATACACACCTTTACCAGCGTGTGATGCTTTCTTCATTGTAAGGAGATCTGGGAGGGCATTTGCAACTTCAGGTGTAAGCTGAACAGCATAATCCTGATAGTTGACTGTGATGATAAGGTAGGATGGCATGGTATTTCTCTCTTGTTGTGGTTAACCCAGGAAATCACATCACGTTGGTGCAACTTCGTCAGCTTTATGCTGGTGCTGGGCTTCTAAAGATTAAATCTAAAAGGCTTTTTAGAGATTGTCAAGGGTCATTTTTAAAGCCATTTCGTTGATAGGTGGAGTACTTTCAAGTTTGCGTACATTAGCTTCGTAAGTGTGCTTGAAGTTAAGTTGTTCAATGAGGTCAACAAGACGTACTTTAGCCAATACCAGACGATACCCGTTCTTTACTTTCTTGGAGCGAATGATACTGGCACGGAAGAATTCTTCGCGAGAACAAGCTGAAATAACTTCCACAACAATTCCGAAAGTCATGGTATTGTTTGTCTGGCAGATCACAGCATCACCGGCTTCCAATACGCCATTACACTCAGGACATGAGTAAAATGTGTAAGTCTTATGATTGGTGGGACACTTTTCGAAGTCAAAGGAGATAACTCCATTGATATTAGAGAGAATTTCAGGAAAAGCACTATAAAGAACTACATTTACTTTCTGCATGGTATGCTCCGGTGGTAAGTTGTAAGTTGTAATTGGACTTTAAGGGGCTGAAGTGGTATTTCGACAGCCCCTGAAAGTGCAGTTAAATGTTGATGCCGAGCTTGGCGAGCAGGGCCTTGGCGGCCTCAGCCTCGTCGCTGGACAGGTTGCCCAGGCCTTCGGCGATGTTCTTCTTGGTGAGCTTGGGAGCTGCCGGGGCGCGGGTGGTCCAATCTCCGCTCATGAGACCTTCCCAGACCTTGTTGATGGACTCTTCAGCCTCGGCGCCGGACTTGCCAGCGGCAGAGTCACCGAGTTTATGCGCCAAGCCGAACGGTCCAAATTTTACTCTGATGTCCTTGGGCAGAGATGCAAAGTCATATTCCTTATAATCACCACCCTCAACAGAAATCTTGACGACAGAACCTTCAATCTCTTTCGCAAGTTTTTTGATCTTCTTGACTTCAGTAACTTCACTCATGTTCGTTCTCCTTTTTAGGCGTTACATTGTTATGGGTTTTAAGGTAATTAAACAACGCTGTTCGAAGTATTTTGTCAAATGTCGTATCATTGTCGAACTTAAACTTCTTCAAAAAGTTATATTCGTCTTTTGACACTTGGCAACAAATTCTTATCACATACTTAGCCCTCCCTGGTAGAAATTATACCTGTAAAAGTCTTTACCAAAAAGTTCATACGCTTTTGAATCATACGCAACGGCAGCTATTTCTGGTTCAGGATAAACTCCTAAATGAATTTGCTTCTTTCCATCCCAGATGTATGCGTACCAGCTACCCTTTTTGAATCTAACACCACGATAACCTGAAGGTGCCCTTGTCAGCATTCCACGCATATTCATTCTGTGTGAGCATACAACAAGATTAGCTTTCTGATTATTCAAAGTATTTCTGTCAAGATGATTAACCTCTAAGTCAACAGGACAATTCATAATCATTCGGTGCATTCTTAGTGGAAGTCCTTTAGGAAAACTTGGTGCGTACAATTTACCAACAGCATAATTTCTATCGTTACACTGCCAGGAATACGTGGACAACCAAGCATAATCTTCATCGTCCACCAACGCAACTTTATTTTTCGTTAATTTAATTTTCTGCATGACTACCTCTAATGTGCATATGTGTCGTTGTGCGTTGATCCATATGTGCACCAATCCATAACATCTGTCAACACTTTTTTAAAAGTTTTTCACTTTTATTTTCAAGAAAGGACAATAAGTGACCTTTCTCGTTTAAATGTTTACTCCAACAACGTCCAGTGCAACAGCGCACTTTGGAATCCCCTTGGTAGTGGTGAGGGCTTCGTGCTTTACTCTGAGGAGCTTTCCGGTAAGCGTATCACGAATTTCCCAGAGAGATTTTCTTCTAGCTTTAGTGAGAAGCTTTCCACTTCCCACTCGGAACGGAGTACCGTCATCTCCAGTGACGATAAAAGCGCCAAGCATTCCTTTACACCACCCCTCTCCTTCGACGACGTCGAGTATGCGATAGTGATCTTCCTCGGTGGGTTTGTATTTGAGGAGGAAGGGGGTTCTTTTCTCGGTGTATTCTGCGGCGTAGCCTCGGAGGATGATGCCTTCGTATCCATTGTCGATGTACTCCTGTAAGGGTTCGCGCCAATCTCCGCTGACCAATAATCTGGTATCGACAAAGTGGAGAGGTGGCCGAAAAGTTCTGTTGAAAAGGTAGACGAGTCGTTCATACTGCGGACGAGGCATCTTAAAATCGAAGATATGGAATTGCATCTCTTCAACTCTTCCGTGAAGCTCTTTTCGAGATGCTGAAGCAATTGAGTGGATAGTTTCAAATGGTTCTCCGTGGATGTAGAGTTCTCCGTCAAGGCGGATGCCTTGGAGGTTTTGTTGGATGAGTGCAGCTGTGATGTGGGGGAGAGTGAACTCGTTTCCGTAGCTTGAAATGAGCATAGGGGTTTCTCGGTTGAACCACTCTACCCAGCAACGTTCGCCATTGAGCTTTGGTTGGAGGAAAAACCTCTCGCCTAACTGAGCTACCCTGCGCTCTGATGCTGGGTGGGCGAGCATGATTCCAGTGCGTTCTGGGCGGGCTTTAGTAGGCATTGTCTTTATCATCTCCCGCGTTGTATCTTTCTGCTTTTAGAATTATCGCATTACACTCTTCCAACTCTTGGGTAAGTCTTTGACGCCGCCACTTTTGCTTTCTAGCATAGTCCGCCATAGCAGCTTCTTTAGTTTCCCAGGCAAAACGATTGGTCGCTGTTTTGTAAATGCGCTTTGTTTCGGTATATACTGAATCAGTAATAGGATCAAAGAAATCACCAGCTTCTAGAAACGGATAAAATAATTCTGTTATTACGTAAGTGTGCTTTGTTTCTTTAAGTACTACGTAACGATCAAAGTATAAGTTTGGGTTGTATGTAGTATGTAATGTTGATAAAAACTTTATTGTGGACTGTCCTCCATAGTGAGCTACTCTATAAAGTATTTTATAGTCGCATAAACGCTTGCGTTCCATTTAATACTCCTCTGCGTAGCGTATAATTTTACCCAGCACTCTTGCTTTTTCAATGTCCACCGCTGTTCCATTTCCAATGTATCCACCTTTATTTATAACAATAAGTTCATCACACATTTTAATCTTGTGCTCAAATAGCGCGTCAAGTGCATCAGTTTCCTTTTCTGTTAAATGTGCGTATGCAGGTTCATGCCTAAATACGTGAACTGTTAATACAATATTACCTTTAAGTGTTTCTTCTGCAGCTACCTGCTGAAATAGTTCTCTAAACTTAGTTGATCCAGTAAGTGCAACAATTTTCGGTGTTTTCATTTAAATCTCCTCCTCTTTAATGGTTGGGAAAAATAGCTTCCTTTCAATTTCAGAAATCTCCCCAAGGTGTTCCTTTATTTCTTCCTCAGTAAGGCCGTCTTCTATCATAGCCTCCAACATCCTAAGGCGCGTGGCGTCAGTGCCGAGGTTGGTACGCTTTACTGTCCAGTCCCCGGAGGCAGTGCGGACCTTGGTGAAGAACTCTTCGTGAAGGGGATTCTTTCGGGCGATGACGACCCAGAGTTTTTTATCCTTAAAAGTCCTTACCACTCGCAACTTAAGTTGGACATCCACTGGAGCGTTTACCATTGCCTCCTTAATTACCTTCTCAGTTTTCTTTTGCTCCTGCTTGTCCTCGCAGGGGATGTATATTTGTTCCCCAGGGGAAAGGTCGAGGGCCTGAAGGAAAAGAGCGTCATAGATTGTGGCCACTTTAATACCTCCCATCAACCCAGGAAAAAGTAAAGGCGAGCTTAAACACTTCCACAGAGTTAGGATAGGTTAGGACTGCGATTTGGTATTCGAGCTTTATGATGTCGGAGTAATCCTTCTTTCCGTACTCCTCGGCGGTGAGAGCGGCTTTCTTTTGGGCTTCCACCTGCGCGGTGCATACTACGTCGTCAAGTTCAACGAGGTTTTCGGCGATGAAATCAGAAAACTCTATTCCAGTGAGAAAGGTTCCTTTTGGGACAAAAAGCTCAAGTTTAACATCTTCCAGTTCTTCGACCTCGCCGTCAAGCTGAGTGTCGGTTCCTTTATCTCCCCAATACTCATAAGGTCCAATGCCGTTGTTAACCTCTTGGATGGAAGGCGTCTCCAGTCTAAGTACGGCGGTACAGAGCTCTTCGATAGTTTCAAATCTTTCGGTTTTCATTTAATCATCCTCCGCTGAAGGGTTATGCACAGTTTTACCAATTCAGTCTTTTCCATTTTCCCAAGAACATCTGAGCAGTGAGGACAAGTTAAGTGGAAGTCGTTCTTTTCCTGCTGGTTGGCAGCGGATGAAAATTCTTCCCGCGACACCACTACACTGTGGAGGATTCCACCTGCTACAGTAAGTTCCTTTTGCATCTTAAAGTATGAAACTTTCTTTGACCCACAAAGTTTGCAGATGTCAATGTGTGCGAGATAATACTCTGTAAGGAAGCAATTTTGCTTTCTCTTAGAATCTCGTTGAACTTTTTTATCCGCGGCTTTTGCAAGTGCTGCGACTTTCTCAGGAGTAAGTCCTAGCTTCTTCATCAAAGAAAGTTCTTCCTCAGTAAAAACTCTTTCGTCACTCATGGCGGTTATAGCTCCTGTGAGTTTGAATTTGCTGGGGTACAGGAAAGGATGGAGTTAATTGCTTCAGCTGCCTCGGAAGGGGAGATTAAACCCTCCGCGAGGTCAGAATTTATGCGGTCTAAAATCCCTTGGTGTGGGTGCGGCTTTTCAGAAAGGTCATCTTTTGACCCTTCTTCCCTTTCGACAAAAAGCGAAGAGGTTTTGACCCGTTTGGGAGTAGGGTAAAGAATGTCAGGTACTCCTATGGAGATGGTGACTGATAAACCTTGACGGGAAAGAGTGAGGTTTTTCGCAGCGGGGAATTTCTGCAGAGCAGAACGCAGAGCGGTGCGAAAATAACAGTATTCGTTGTGCGCGATTTTATCAGTGGCGAAGGTATAAACATAGGATTCTCCGGGGTTTAGCTCGGCGCAGGCTTTTAAGATGTTTGCAGTGTGGGTAGCAGCCACTTTAAATAGCCTCCTTTCCTTTTTCTTCCTTTTGGATTACTGGAACAGGGCGCTCGGAGGGACGAAAGAAAGTGAGTGTTTTACCACTTCGGGAAACCTTGAGGAATGGGGGGAAATTGTGCTTCTTTATAGCGCGTGAGTACTGCATGTAAAGGGCTTTTGCAGTCTTTTCGCAGCCGCACGTAATTACTGCGGTTTCGTCAGTAGCTAGGTCGTGGTCTAGCTGCTCTAGGATGTCGATGGTTCTCATAGATTTACTGCCTCCATAGCCAGATGATCAAGTGCGCTAGCTGAATTGTTAAATTCTGATTCTGTGTACGCTATTGTTTCATCTCGTGCGATACGGGCTTGGTTTGCCGCTTTCATAGCCTCTATACGTGCATACTCTGCAAATGCGAAGCAAAGGATTTTAACTAACTGCTGGTTCATTCTGAAAGTTCCTCCGTGGTTCGGTCTACTGCGCGGGAAGTGATGGAGAAGATTTCCATTAGCACTTGGCCGCGCATTTCAGCAAGGCGTTGGTATTTTTTCTTTAGGTTCTTTTGTTCCCTCACTGTTTCAAGGAGATCGGTGATGAGGGATACTGGATAGCCGTGCGGGACAGTCTTTGGCTCACGCTTGAAGTCAAGGATTTTCCTTTCAAGTGCTGTAAGGGTGTCGTGGTTGAGAGAGGACATTAGTTCCACTCCTTTTGCCAGGTTTTACGGTTTTCAATTTTAGAGGGTGAGATTTCGTTAGTGACCTCGACCTCATATTCACAGCAAAGAGAACGCAGGGAAAAAAGTCCTTTCCCACTAAAGGCTCCGATTACTGCGTAATGGTCGCCGCGGTCAAGGATGTGGCCTTGGACTTCAGCTTCGTTAAGTGTACCGTCAAGCCAACCTATGACGCGCTCGCCAGTGGTGAGGTTGACGCCGCTGACGAAGTATTCTTCCTGAAACGCAAAGGCCCCAGAGGTTGAGAGGGCGAAAAGGACTGAGGCGAGAAGGAGCTTTTTAATCATTTCTTTCTCCTGCTTCTTCACGGTTGAGTTCAGCGATGAGGGCGCGGATTGCAGCGAGGCGAGGAAGGTCGCTTTGTTTTATTTGCCGCTGGGCAACGCGCCGGGAGTAATCGAGGAGGTACTCTAAGAAGTTTAGCATAACGGTTTCTCGTTGGGTCATTTTTCCTCCGAAAGGATGCGGTCCACCTCGGCGCGGGCGGTGTCATAAAGAGCCTTTCCTTCCGACCAATCAGCAATGCTTGCCATGCCTTTTCTCGCCCATGCGTCTTGCGCAGCAAACATCCCCGCCACCGCCTCCACCAGCGCGGTGTGGCGAGTTTCAAGTGCGATGTAGTCGGGGCTGAACGGTTCTTTGCGAAAAGAACAGGACTTGTCACACGTCGTGCATTTCACGATCATCTCCCTTCCTCCCCGACCAGCGAGGTCAGTAGTTCAGCGACTTCCTCTGCGTGGTATGTGTCCATGTCGCTAGAATGGATGTCCACATAGCCTCCCTCGACAGTGTAGTGATGCCCGGCATGATAGCCGGAATTATAGATGTGGACTGTCATATCCTTCAGTTTGTTGTAGCGGAAGAGAATGGTATTGCGCTCAGCTATAACTTGTGCTAACTCACCAACGTCACCTGCTGACAATGACAGCGCACCACTAATATCCATACGATCAAGTATTTCACGTGCTTGTTGCTCTGGAGTGTTTGACATCTCAAAGCACCTCATGGTAGCGTTTCTTGATTACTTCAAGGTCTGAAAAGAAAAGTGGAAGCCTTTCAACGAGGTACTGCGCGAGGGGTTGCATTATGAGGCGCATGTCTGGGTGGGCGTCCTTTTCAAGGCGAAGGGAAATGATGTGCCTCCACTCGCGGATGTTCGCAGTAGCAACGATGTCAGTCTTTAGGTCGTTGGGAAGGACTCCCCGCGCGGCTTGTGGAGAAAGGCCATTTCTAAGTTGTAGTGTGTAGTATGAAATTGCTGAAGTCATTGCGGAAATCCAAAGTTGTTTCGCATGGTCAGTAGCAGTTTGGTACCAGTACGGTTCAATAAACTCTGCCGCTGTGTCGTACTTAACATAGCGGGTGGATTCTTGGGAGAAGGCACAAAGGCGATGCCTTACGAGTTCGTGCGTAACGCCCCTGGAGGTGATAAATCGTACAGTGAGGGAGATGTGTTCAAGGGTACTGTGATGCCCACTCTCAATGCAGTGAAGGAGCAGCCTTTCGGCTGACCCCTCCTTCTGCTTGTCAAAGGATTGGTAGCAAGTGCGAGCGGCGGCCTCAAACACTGTAAGGGCGGTATGCTGCGCAGGGGTGATGATTGGGAAAACTGCAGGTTTAATTATTTTTATCATCTTCGCTCTCCCACTGGTCAGGGTCAGTTTCGTAGTCATCTGGCTCTTCAAACGCTTTATCAAAACAATATTCACAAAGTGCCGTTATGCGATATTCATTCTGCCCCGCGCAAGAGTAAATATGCCCTTCCTTTTCAGCCTTCCAGCTCTCGCTGTAAAAGATTGGCTTTTTGCAGGAAATACAAATTCCTTGCTGAAGAGCCTCGGAAGGTGTGAGGTTGAAAAGGGACTTTGAAAGGCCTTCTGAGAGCTTTACGAGTTCAGGATTCTTTTCAGTGTTACTCATTTTCTTTCTCCTTTTCAAGGGCTTTTTCAGCTTTATAATTATGCTCCCAAATTGCCTTTTTCAGTCCTGTATGAGAGTCAAATTCTTTCCCTGAAACAAACTCCATCCTATACCCTTCAGGGTAGTGCAGCTGAAAGTCCTTTTCGTGCCGATCTGGCCTTGTTCCTTCAAGAATTCCAAGGTCATGCATCATGTAACATTCCGCTGAACAAATATGACTTCCAAGAGGAGTACCATCTTCAGCAATCAATTGCGCGTGCATCCATCCTGGACGACCGCCATTATTAAAGCCATAGATAACCGGGAGGTCAGCCTTTGGTTTGTTAAGCGGATTAAAAACCGCGTAACCCTTTCCTTCCATTGCCACTTCATGCTGAGCTTGGTAAAGTCTTTCTGCTGCCGGCGTTGTCATTTCATTTCTCCTTTTTCTTTCCCTGGGATTGTTTCCTTTCAAGCTTCCCCTTCAACACTTCAGCATTGCTAGTATCAAGAAGAGTCACTTTTTGACTTTTCTTACCAAAGCGTACCTGGAGGGAAATGGGCTTTGAAGCTCTTTCACAGTCGAGGATGTTAAGGTAACTCCCCGCGCCGTGGTGAAGGGAAAGGATCATAAAGTCCTTTCCATCGAGGTAGTGCTGAAGGACTTCCTTTTCAGAGTTAAGTTCTTTTCCATAGGCAGGCTTAACGGTGATGAATTCTGGCATTTTACTGTTCCTTGGTGGTATAGGTTTCAGAAAGTCTTTGAACCGCGCCGTGAAGGAGTAAAGCCCTCTCCATTGCTGGAGTAACTTTAACACCATTCTGTGAAAATTCAGTGTAATACTCATTTATCCCGACTAACTTTCTTACAGGAATGGAAGAGGAGGCTTCCTCGCGGATTTGCTGAATCAGCGCGTGAACTGAGTCCATCGTGGTTTCAATCCCTTCAATCAGCGCGGGGTTATTCCTGCACTCGTATCGCATCTGCGCGAGGTTTCCCAGCATACCAGAAAGGCGGTAAAGTCTAAAGTTCCGTTTCCTTGCCGCTTTCGCGGCTTTTGAAAAAGAGCGTTTCATTTAATTCTCTCCCTGTGCGTCAATCCAGTTAGTGATGTAGTACAGGAGCTGAATAAAAGGAACGCTCCTTTCAAAGGTTTTCCCAGTAAAAGCCCCGTCCACAACCACCTCAACATCCGGGCCGTTGATGAGTATTTCAACATCCTTCCCCTTGAAGTGAAGAGGAAGTTTTGCCTCGGTAATGAAGGATTTCCCAGTCTTTGGGTGCCGGTAGGATTGAACCTTTAAAGAGCTCATGAAAGAAACCTCTTGATTTTGAGAGTTACAAGAATTGTAGGGTAAGCCACTGCCAGAAAGAGAAAGAAAAAGACTGTTTCCATCGCGTTATACCTCGCGTTTAAATGGTTAGGGAGGAATCTCTTATTCACAAAATAACAATGCCACAAAATCACACCACTGTCAAACATTATTTTAAAGAAGTTTGACCCTCCCTCCCAGAAGGGTCACTTCTTGACCTTTCTTACGTTTCGCACCTAAGGACTACTTGAGGATGCCGCACCTCCACTGTGTAGGTGCAGTTCTTTTCAAGCTCCACCGCGCTGGTGTAATCCTGAAAGACCTGATCCGCCACTAAGCCATAATTGCAGAAGTGATCCACCGCGCGGGTTGTGCTGTAAATATCCTCACTTTTAAGGATTGGGCCTTTCTTTGTCTTAACTAACACAAAAAGAACGCTTTCCATTTTCTTTCTCCCTTTAAACCTTCGGGTACACTTGAACAGTCTCACACACTGCTATTTCAACAAAATACTTCGCAGAATAATCAAAGGCTTTAGCTGTTTCACCATACTCAGTAAACATCTTTTCTGCCCTCAGTACCATTTCCTCAGGTGTTATTATTCTTGTAAAATCTCGTACCCTTTTCACAGTAGTTTCTTTCCCTTCTTTTACTTTAATCACACTAAACTTCAGCATTTTTCACCAACCTTGGCGCTGGATACGGATTAGGCCTTCCCATTTCTATCACTAAAACACTTCCTTCCCGCGACACATTTAAGCACTTCTTCGCCGGGGATGAAAAGAAGTTCTTTTTCTTCATTTCCTTTTTAAGCTGTACATACTCACTATGCGCCTGCTCTACACTTTCCATATCAAACTCCCATTTTTCCCCAGGCTCCAATTCTTTTGCAGCTTTTTCCAACAATTCCACTTGATACATGCCCATTTCATTCTCCTGACGGTTATAGGTTATTGGTTATTATTTATTCAATACCATTTACCATTTACTGTCAAGCATTATTTATCAGTTATCAATTTATTACTACCTACTACCTCTACTACTAGTCCTAGTTATAACCTACCCCACTTCCCCTACAAAATCCATGACCTTTTCCCTTCTCCCATCCTTCCCCATTGAAAGAAAGGACATTTATTGACCTTTCTTGAAGGCCGCCCTTCTAAAACGCTGGGCCGCCGGTGGGTTAAATACTTCCTTCCTTCTATCCTTTAAGCAGTTAGAAGTGTCTAACTTCTTTGCATTTAAAGGTTTTTTTTTTTTTTTTTTTTTTTTTTTTTTTTTTTTTTTTTTTTTTTTTTTTTATATTATTAA
>Ga0265295_1003942_pt1 | contig 20649 bp, 15 predicted proteins | sample Munlansysbiofilm_FD_192503 | JGI IMG/M metagenome (GOLD analysis project Ga0265295, IMG submission 192503) | Leachate microbial communities from a municipal landfill in Southern Ontario, Canada - Methane capture system biofilm | ecosystem: Engineered > Solid waste > Landfill > Unclassified ... | reverse complement strand
ATTTCAAACATTCATTTCAAACATTCATTTCAAACATTCATTTCAAACATTCATTTCAAACATTCATTTCAAACATTCATTTCAAATCATCTTTGGAAGAAAAGGAATTTTTCCGTGTTTGTTTTCATAAACTTTCACCGCTTTGGGCGCGCCGATTAACAGCTTTAAAATTCTGTTGTAAACGCTGGGCGCTTTTTGAGCGTCAACCGCCTTTGCGATTTCAATCAATGTTTCCGTCAGCGGCAAATAATATTCCGCCTCCATGAAATCAATGACGGAAAACGCGTTCAATAATCCGACCGTGCTGTATTCATTGATGGAGGACAAACGAATAATGGTTCGTTTTAAAAATTCCAAACCGTCCGCCGTTTGCAAAGAATACTTTCTGTTGCGCGCAAAAGCGCCGTAAAGCGCCCGCTGATCGTTGGCCTGCTCGATACGAAACGCCGAATCCGCTTCAACCATTCGAACCAATTCCAAACAATCTTTTGAGTCCGTGCCGGCGACCGCCGACAAAAAGGCTTCCCAGGCCACCAAATCTTTTTTGCACTCCTCCATATAGATTTGAGTCAACATCCGCTTCTCCGGCGCGGAACTGTTCAACCAAGCGGCAAACGCGGCGGCGCGGTCGGTCGCATTAACGGCCGTTAAAAATTGACGCTTAATCAACGCGTGAATCTCGGGCGTATCCAAAACCGACAACAATTTCAAAGCGTTGTTTTTCACTTGGCGACGTTTGATTTGACCGGCTTTCAAACGAAGAGAGCCGCGCATGGAAAACAGTTTCTCCTCATCAAAAACGTGCGCTTCGGAATAATCGTCGTAAATGATTCTCAAAGAATTCTCGTGCGTTTTGGCAATCGCCGACTGCAAACGAATCCGAACGGAATACAAATCTTTGTATCGGTGCGCCAACGATTCATCGTCAACGGATTCAAAAAGCGTCAAGAATAAACCGCCTGTCTTTTCCAAAAGAGATTGATCGCACAACAATTCATGGTAAAGATCGACATACTCCGCAGACGGGCGACTGTTTTTTTGAAGAAGAAGTTTGTTTTTCTCCATGTCCGTCAACGTGTAAAAAGCCAGCCAGCGGCCGGTGATGTCTTTGTCTTTTTTGGCTTGAGTCCATAATTCTTTGACCGTCGCGTTGCTTTTCACTTTCCCGTAAAACGAGCCGTTCCGATTCAAAGAAACAAAAGCGGGCTCTTCGACATTCTTAAGAACGATTTCTTCTTCACGGCGCTGAACAAAAAAAGTCTCTTCGTGAAGGATTTTTCCTTTCCGGTCGCAAAGAGCGTAAGAAAACGGAAATTGCCACGGTTGTTTTGTGTACTGAATGTTTTGAACCAATTTCATGGAAAATTCTTTTTTGGACGCGTTGTAAGATTTTTCAACCGACAAAGTCGGATACCCGGTTTGGTGCAGCCAGCTGTTGGACATGCGCATCAACTGCATTCCGGAGACAACTTCCATTTCATGAATCCAATCAAAAGTTTTGGCGTTTTTGTGACTGAATTTGCGGTGATAAGAATCCAGCCCGCGCGCGAAAACACCGTTTCCGATTAACGTTTCAACCATTTTGACGAATTCGGGCGCTTTGACATAAGTCACGGACGTGATTAAATCGTTGGGATCATTGAATCCTTCCGGCAGAATCGGCATGGAAGAAGCGCTTGAATCCAACGCGAATGTTCCCGAAACCGGCGCGTAAAGATTTAAAACGGTTTGAAGGCGCGTATATTCCTCCCCGAAGAAATAAGCGTGGAATTTGTTTTCGATTAAAACCGTCACGGCTTCGTTTAACCAAATTTCAAACGGGCTGTTTCCGGTGACTTCCGAGCCGTTGATATTGTGGTAATATTCATGGATTTTAACGTCGGCCATGTATTCAAAGGCGCCGTCCAACATGTTTTTTGACGGAATGATGCGGTTTGTCGTAATGGTCGTGTTTCCGACGTTTTCCATGCCGCCGAAATCCGAGTTTTGCATGCCGATTTCGCGGTAAACGGTTCCGGTGTACTTGTAACCGAATGTCAATCCTTTGGAAAGGGTATCGATTTTATGGCGAATCGCGGACAAATTGTCCATCGCCTTGTTCAGATTTTCGGGATTGATGGACGCGGAGTTTAAATTGTATTTTAAGTGGTCGCGCAGTTTGGTTAAATCAAAGATTTGTTTTTTAATGTCGACGTCTTTGTGGCTTTCCGGGCCCGTAAAGAGATAAACCCACATCACGGCGTCATGCAAAATATCTAAAGATTGTTCGGCGTAATCTTTGTTTGAGCCGGGGGGGATGAGCAATTCCAGGTCAAAACAGTGGTCGTCGGGATATTCAAATTCGCGCGTGTAGGTGTCGTATGTGCCGACGCCGAGGAAGAAGAGGTAAGTGGCCATCGGCGTTTTCATATTTTCATAAACGATTTCATCGCGCGAAAGACCGGTTTTGGGGTCCGTCAATACGGTTTTTCGAGGAACGGCAATGTCGCCGTTTGTGATGAGATTCGTGTAGCGTGAGTCGGCGCGAATGGTTGTTTTGTAAGTGCATTTGGCCGTCATATCGTCAATGCAGGGCACGATTCGTTGAAATCCCCATTGCTGGCATTGCGTTATTTGTTGCGGCGGCGCGCCTTGGGGCGTTTCGTCGTAATAAAGTCCTTCTAAGAGATTTTGAGTCGGCCGGCAAACGGTTTTTGTAACGATTTCAACTTTTTCGTTTCGTGAGATATCCGTTTTGAAATAGATATCTAAAAACGCGTCGTCTTGTCGATAGATATATTTGTCAAAGCCTGCCGCCGCAACTTCCAAAATCTCCAAATCGCGACAATTCAAAGAGATTTTATTCACGGGCGCGCCCATATTTTTCAAAAAAAGATGAGATGTCACAACCGTGCGGTCATCAAAAACATCAAAATCCAAATCCATATGAAGAACCCGAAAATCAAGTTTTCCGAAATCTTCGGGATAATATCTGTAAAGTCTTTCTTTCATGAGAGTGATGAATGTTTTATGTGTATTAAAATTTCACTTTCAAAAAAATACGATTGGATTATTATTTTTGTATCGGGAAAAGGATGGTGTTTTTCGCCGTTTGGGCGCCGCGTGTTTTTGCCGAATTTGCCGCTGTTTTTGAATATAAAAATAAAAAAATGAAAAAACATGGGTGAATATTATTTAATATATTTGGGGTCAATCCGCAAATTTCCGATTTTTTTGTTCGCTCTGCTCGCAAAAAAATCGAAAATTAGCGGGGCGGTATTTGGGATTCAAGGATATTTTCAAAACGAAAATTGAAAGAATAAACAAGTAAAAAAGGGATCGGAAAATACGAATAAATAAAAACGAAAATTGAAAAGTTGAATAAATAGAAACAAAAAATGTAAAAGAAAAAAGAGAAAAATGAAAGAGAAAAATGAAAAAGAAAAAAGAGAAAAATGAAAAAGAAAAAGAGAAAAGAAAAAAGAGAAAAATGAAAGAGAAAAAAGAAAAAGAGGAAATTACGGATTTACTTTTTTCTTTTTCGGGGTTTGTCGGGGGCGGATGTTTTTTTGTTTTCTTTGTTGTCCTCTTCGTTTTTGTCCTCTTCGTTTTCTCCTTTGAGTTTGCGCTCTAAATTTCGAATGAGATCGCGCATTTGAATGGCGCGCTCAAAGTCCAGCATTTCGGCCGCCAAATTCATTTCCGCTTCGTATTGAATGATGAGACTCGGGATTTCGGCTTTGGGAACATATTTTACGTCCGATATTTCGGCAATTTGCTCGCGAATCGGTTTTCGAATCGTTTGCGGGACGATGCCGTGCTTTTCGTTGTAATCCATTTGAATCTCGCGGCGCCTTTTTGTTTCGTCCATCGCTTTTTGAATCGAACGCGTCATTTTATCGGCGTAAAGAACGACTTTTGAATTGGAATTGCGCGCCGCGCGGCCGATGATTTGAATCAGGCTTCTGGAGTCGCGCAAAAATCCTTCTTTGTCGGCGTCTAAAATCCCGATAAAGCCGACTTCCGGAATGTCAAGCCCTTCTCTTAAAAGATTGATGCCGACCAAAACGTCAAAATTGCCGAGGCGCAAATTGCGAATAATTTCCGTTCTTTCAATCGTTTTGATATCGGAATGCAAATACCGGGTTTTAATGCCGGCTTCCGCCAAATATTCCGTTAACTCTTCCGCCAGCCGTTTCGTTAAAGTCGTGACAAGCGCCCGGTCTCCGTTTTGAATCACTTTTTGAATCTCGGAGATGAGGTCGTCCACTTGCCCTTTAATCGGACGGATTTCAACGACGGGATCCACAAGTCCGGTCGGCCGAATCACTTGTTCGACCACTTGGGCGGATTGTTCGATTTCATAATCGCCGGGAGTTGCCGAAACGAAGATTGTGTTTTTCATGTATTTTTCAAACTCTTCAAACCGAAGAGGACGGTTGTCAAACGCGCTCGGCAAACGAAATCCGTAATCGATCAACGATTTTTTACGAGCGCGGTCGCCGTTATACATCCCGTGAATTTGCGGAAGCGTTTGGTGGCTTTCATCAATAACGATTAAAAAGTCATCGGGGAAGTAATCAATCAAACAATACGGCTGCTCTCCCGGCTTTCGCCCGTCAAAGTGCATGGAATAGTTTTCAATGCCTTTGCAACTTCCGGTTTCGCGAATCATTTCCATATCGTAAAGCGTTTTTTGTTTCAACCGATGCGCTTCTAATATATCCAAATCCGGCAGGCGTTCTTCCAATTCTTCCAAAATCGCTTGAATCGCGCGCTCCACTTCGTGTTCGGGAACGACATAGTGACGCGCCGGATAGATGAAAAAGGAATCCATGTCAAAATTTTTCGTCAAATTTAAGCCGTCCATTTCCGATATTTTATCAATCTCGTTTCCGAAAAATTCAACGCGAATGATGTTTTCATAATATCCGGGCATGACGTCGACCGTATCCCCTTTGACGCGAAATCGACCGGGCGCCAAATCCAAATCGTTTCGCTCAAACTGGCTGTCAACCAAGCGCATAATCAATTCGCTGCGATTCATTTTTTTGCCGACGGCGACTTCAATGCCCATTTGTTCAAATCGTTCCGGATTGCCGAGACCGTAAATGCAGGAAACGGAAGCCACGACAATCACATCGCGGCGGGAGACAAGGGACGCGGTCGTCTCCAGTCTCATTTGCTCAATTTTCGGATTGATTTGCGCGTCTTTTTCAATGTATTGATCTTTGGCGGGGATGTAAGATTCGGGTTGGTAATAATCGTAATAAGAAACGAAGTATTCGACGCGGTTTTCGGGGAAAAAATCTTGAAATTCATTGTAAAGCTGCGCCGCCAAGGTCTTGTTGTGTGCGATAACCAGTGTCGGCCGTTGAACTTTTTCAATCACGTTTGCAATCGTATAGGTTTTGCCGGATCCTGTGACACCCAAAAGCGTTTGAAAACGATTTCCCGTGTTGACGCCTTTGACCAATTTATCAATCGCTTCGGGCTGAGAGCCTTTGGGCGACATGTCCGAAATGATTTTAAAAGGCGGCGAATCACGTTTCCTGGTTTTGATTTGCAAATCTCTTTTTGAATCCATTTTATCCCGCAACAACGTTTTTAAATATATTAAATCCAATAAAAAATTCCGTTCGATGAATTTTGAAATGACCAAAACGTTATATTAATCTTCTCTTACCGAAGAGAAAGTATTAACAAATAAAAAAAACGAATTCAAAATTAAATCGAATCATATCAAACAAAATCATATCAAACCAAATCATATCAAACAAAATCAAACAAAATCATATCAAACCAAATCAAACCAAATCAAACAAAACCAAGTCAAATCAAAACCGTGCGCCTGCAAAAACCGCCGCGCTCAAACAGCAAAATCGACAGGGATTTTAAAAAAAAGAGAAATTGACGCCGGTTTTACAAAAATTATTTTGAAAATTTCTTTTTGTGTTTGGCGTACAATTCGTGAACCATTCCGTCCGATAAACCGATGATCGGCGCGCTGATAGTGTGAATCCCGCAGATTTTTAAGATATGAATATAAATGGAGCAAGCCGGAACAATCACATCGGCGCGGTCGGGTCTTAATCCCAAACGGGAAATGCGTTCTTCAACGGTGTATTTTCGCAACTTTTTATCTAACTTTTCCAAATCGGAAATGTCCAACGGCTCATTGTTGAATTTGCCGGCTAAGAGATATAAACTGCGGATGTTTCCGCCGCTGCCGATTCCAATCACATCTTCGGCCGGCACATTCTTTTTCAGCCACGCGTCCATTTCTTCCCATTTTTTCTCGGAAACGTAGCCCTCTTTTAAACGGATACATCCGACGTCAAAGGATTTGGATTTTTTAAAATCGTTGCAAACAAAAGTCACTTCCGTGCTGCCGCCTCCGACATCGATGTAGAGATAAGAATAGCGCGGGTCGAAATGCTCTTCGATGTGGTTGGCGTAAATGAGTTTGGCTTCTTTTTTCCCGTCAATGATTTTTAAATCGATTCCGGTTTTTCGTTTGATTTTTTGAGCGACCGCTTGACCGTTTTTCGCTTCTCTTAAAGCGGACGTCGCGCAAGCCATGGTGTCAACGACTTGAAATCCTTTTGAAATCTCGGTAAATCCGGATAATATTTTAATCAGACGATTCGTTTTCTCATCCGAAATCCGGCCGCGCGAAAAAGCGTCATCTCCCAAACGGATCGGAACGCGAAGCAAAGTCATTCTCTCAAAAATAACTTCTTCGTCCGCGGCGCGAACGTCTGTCAGCAATAAGCGAACCGCGTTTGAGCCGACATCAATGGTTGCAAAAATCATAAAACTCTCCGAATGAATGATAAAAGATATAAAATAAAGAGATATAAAATAAAGAGATATAAAGAAATAAATTTCTTTCATTTTAATTCTTTGTTTGAATAAATTCGAAAATGAGAATAGAAAGAAATGAAAAAAAAATGAGAATAGAATGAAAAAAGAATGATGACGAAACCGTCCATAAATTTTTAAAAGGGTAGGCGTATTATTAACAAAGTTTTGAAAAAGACGGTTTTTAAAGTAAAAAAACGGAACAAAATAATTCGCATGAGCGGTCTTTTTCTAAAAAAACTCCATAAGGAGGAAAAAAATGAATTATGAAAACTACAATTCGGATGTTTCCGGAAATCAATTTTTATCAAAAGTTTATATGTGGATGTTTGTCGGAATGCTGATTACGGCCGTTGCCGCATACGGTATATTGAGCAGCGATTCTCTTCGCCAAACATTCATAGACAGCGGTCTTTATTTTATATTGTTGATTGTTAATTTGGTTATTGTCATCCTTTTATCTTGGAAAATTAAATCCATGTCACCGTCAACGGCGGCTCTCGCGTTTATATTCTACTCTTTAATCAGCGGAATTACGTTGGCTCCGATTCTTTGGATTTACACTCAGGCTTCCGTTTTTATTGTCTTTTTAATTACGGCCGGCATGTTTATCGGCATGAGTTTGGTCGGTTATTTCATTAAAAAAGATTTGAGCGGTGTGGGACGTTTTTTCATTATGGCGCTAATCGGTTTAGTCATCGCGATGTTCGCCAACATGATTTTATATTGGATTTCACCGGCTACGGCCTCATGGATGAGTTTTATTTTAAGTGTGTTCGCCGTTTTAATTTTTGCAGGTTTGACGGCGTATGACACGCAAAAAATCAAAAAAATCGGAAGTTCCGTTGACCACGGGGAGCCGTTTACTCAAAACTTGGCGATTGTTTGCGCTTTAACGCTTTATTTGGATTTCATTAACTTGTTCCTCAATCTCCTTCGGCTTTTTGGAAATCGCAGATGAAAAAAAACGAAATAAGATATTGGAAAATGTTTTTACATTCCCCATTTATATTTTTATTTTTTTATATTTTTTATTTTTTTATATTTTTATTTCTTTTATTTTTAAAAAACTCAACTCTCTTTTTTTGAAAATATTTTAAAAAACAGATACCGGATACAATAAAAAATGACCGCGCCAAACAGCGATAAACGGGATTTTATTTTTAATATTTTTTTGAAAAAAAACGGGCGGCACTTTTTATTGATTTTTTGTGATGCGGCAGCAGACAGAAACTTGAACGGCGGTAGCAGGCAGAAACTTGAACGGCGGTAGCAGGCAGAAACTTGAACGGCGGTAGCCGTGCCCACGTTCGCGAAGCGAACGGCTGTATTTAAAAATAGGAGATGCAAGTGGCAAACATAAACGCTGACCAAGCGGCAGACAATAACAGTTAACCAAGCGGTAAACAATAACGCTGATCAAACGGCAAACAATAACGCTGACCAAACGGCAGACAATAACGCTGATCAAACGGCAAACAATAACGCTGACCAAACGGCAGACAATAACGCACGCCAAACCTGAAAACGCAAACGACAACCGAAATGCAACCGGCATATAGAATAAAAAGCGCCGCGCCCAAACAGCGAAACCGTGATTATTTTTCAAATATTGAAAACGAAAAAACAGGCTGCAATTTTTTATTTGATACTTTTTGGTTCAATCCGCTCATTTCCGTTTTTTTGCTCGCTTCACTCACAAAAAAATCGAAAATGAGCGGGGCGGAATTTGGGATTTAAAAGACACCGGAATGATTTATTTCTTTGTTAAAAAACTTATTACCCTTTTTGTTTTTAATTTTAATTTTAATTTTAATTTTATTTTTATTCTTATTTTCCGAAGAACGGATACGGCTTTATAGATTTAAATCGGATTATGCGCCATGAAAGAGTTTGTCATCATCGGAAACAAAGCCGTCAACGGCGGGAAAATCTCATTGAACGATTTGCCGGGCTCGGCCGGCCGAATGGATGTTTTGTGCCGCTGCGTCACTGCCGCTTTATTCATATCCTTTGGGATGAGGCGCGACATCAATGTTCATCTGATATTAAAAGGAGAACCCGGTCCCGATAAAATTGTCCGGTTTAACGGAGAGAGCATGCGCTCTTTGAACCCCGATGAAAGAAGTTCGGGCTCATTGATTCAAAAAGCGCTTTTGGTCGAGGCGTCGGATATTGAAAAGAAATCCACGCCCGGCGTTTTTGTTCGATACGGAAATCTGGAGAAATTGTTGAATGAATTTGAAAACGAGAACGGAAATAAAAGTGAAAATAAAAACAGAAGTGAAAACAGAAGTGAAAATGGAAGTGAAAACGGAAGTGAAAACGGAAGTGAAAATGAAAACGGAAACGAAATTGAAAACGGAAACGAAATTGAAAACGGCGCCGAAAGAAACAAACGCCCGATTTTTTATTTAAAAGAAGACGGAGAGGACATATTGAGTCTGATTCAAAATCCAAAATCTGTTATTGATTTAAAAAACGGCGTTTATATATTGGGCGATAACCAGGGTGTTTTTGAAGAGGATGAAAAAATCATTGAGCAAAAAAGAGCCTCAAAGATTTCGGTCGGCCCGATTTCGATTCTTTCCAGCCAATGCATCACGTTAATTTTGAACGCTTTGGACCGTGTCTCTGAAAAAGGTCCGGAGGAATGAATAGGTATATAAATTAAAAAACATGATATTGCATTGAATATTTCACATTTGTATTTTGGAGGAATAAAATGACACCGGAAGAAGAAAAAGTTCTTACAGCCATGAAAAGTATCGGAAAACCCGTTCGCCCGGGAGATGTTGCAAAAGAAACCGGAATCGACAGCAAAGAAGTCAGCAAAATTATTGCGTCTTTAAAGAAACAAGAGCTGGTCGATTCCCCGAAAAGATGTTATTACGCCCCGAAATAATTGAAACATTATTTCCATTTTATTTTTTATAATATTATTGATACCGTTTAAAATCGATTTAATCATATTTTTATTTTTTAATCTTTTCTATAAATTTTATTTTTATGATTTTCTTCTATTTTATAGAATTTATATTTATTTTCCGTTTTCTCTTCCCGTTTCTTTTTTTACATCATTTTTTTAAAGAAATGTCTTATTTGCGCTTATCTTTTTATATATTTGTAACTCTTAAAGGAATAAAATATTTGAAAAACCCGTTTAATCCGTATCATTTCCGGATTGAGGAACAAAAGAAAGGATACTAAGAGAATAAATTTATTTTTGGAAGAGAAAACATGGGAGAAAAAAAGACGGTCGGCCAATTTTTAAGAAAAACGTTCGCGCTTAAAAAAAGTGAAGAAGAAATTGAAACGGAAAAAGAAACGACTGAAAAAATGCCGGCACGGTCCGCAAAAAGAACCCCCAAAAAATCCGCTCAACCGACAAATTCAAAATCGACCGCTTTAAAAACAACCGCCGCAAAAACACAGGCGACAAAAACAACCGCCGCAAAAACACAGGCGACAAAAACAACCGCCGCAAAAACAACAGCGGCAACAAAAGCAACCGCCGCAAAAACAACAGCGGCAACAAAAGAAAACGCCGCAAAAACAACAACGGCAACAAAAGCAACCGCCGCAAAAACAACAGCGGCAACAAAAGCAACCGCCGCAAAAATACAGGCGACAAAAACAACCGCCGCAAAAACACAGGCGATAAAAACAACCGTTTCAAAGACGAGCGGCACATCTCGCTCCGCTGCGACAAAAACTTCTCCCGCAAACACAAAAACGGAATCGGCTCTGTCAGCTTTGATTCTTAAAAATGCGCCCGCCGCAAAAACGCCCGTTGCAAAAGTGCCCGTCTCAAAAACACCCGTCGCGTTTTCAAAAAATATGACGAAGGCGGATAATGTTCGTCTTTATATTTATCAAAATTATTTTAAACCGGCAAAATTAAAAGGGCAGAACAGAATGACTCTTGTTGCCGGTGAAATTCACTCGGAGATGGGGTTAAAATCCGAAATACCCGCCGTGGCGTCCGCGATGAAAACGAGAATCGATCGGCTCTATGACGTTGAAATATTAGACGTTCGCCCGCCGAATTCTTTAAATTCCAAATTAACCGTCAAATATGATTTGAGAAATTTGTACATGGAAGAAGAAGCGAAATCCGCGGGGAAAAGTGATGACAAAACAAAAAGCCGAGATGAAGACGAAAACGAAAAAACACCGTCTTCTCTTTTGGAAGAGTCCGAAAGCGGATATTTGATTTTAAAAGAATTGGAAGAAAAATTGCGCCTTTTTGTTTCAAATCGCGTGGAAACCCGTTTTGGAAAAGAATGGTGGAAAAATACGGACATGGGCTTTTTAGCGGACCGTTGGAACGAGCGGCGAATTATGAACGATCGAACGAACACGGACAAAAGAAGGAAAACAAACGAGCTGCTGATTCATTACGCCAGTTTCAGCGATTATCGCCGAATCATCAATAATCCGTTTGCGTGGGATGCGTTTGAAGAGCATTTCCCCGACCGAGGGTGGATTATTCAAAGATTAAAAGAATTGGACCCGATTCGAAACGCCATAATGCATCACACCCCTTTGGAAGAGGACGATTACATTCGTCTCGGTTTGTATTCCAGGGATATTTTAAAAATCATTGATAAGAGCAAGTAAATGTAAAAACGAAAAAGGGTAAAAAAGTAAATGTAAAAACGAAAAAAGGATAAAAAAGTGAAGAGAAAAGGAAAAAGAGAGGGATAATGCGTGAGTAAAGAAAACGGGAAAAATAAAATCGAAAAACGGTTGAAAAATCAAAAGGATAAAAATAAAATCAAAAAAACGTCTCAAAAACAAAAATCAAAACCGAGTCAAAACGATAAAGAAAACATTTCCCTTTTGATTCAAACCGCGCTGGAAGCGGGAGCTGTTGAAGCGTATTTTATCGACGCGAAAAATATAATTGTGGATGAACGCGTTCGGCTGAAATGTTTTGTTCCGCTTTGCCGGCATCACGGAGATTTGGTCTGTCCGCCGAATGTGCCGACGCCGGAAGAATTTCAAAGGTATTTAAAACTGTATCGATTCGGAATCATGTTGTCCACACAATATGTCAATCCGCCGAGACCTTCTTCTTTGATGGATTCAAAAGACGTTTCCAGAGAAATTCGTAAAAAATCCGTGGACTTATCCGATATTTTACTGAAACTTGAAGCGATTTCCCTTCAAAAAGGATATCGATTCGCGGCCGGGTTTACCGGCGGCAGTTGCTTTTATTGCGAAGAATGCGTCAAAACGGGCGGGGAATGTAAAACGCCTTACAGAGCCCGGCCTTCAATGGAAGCCGTCGGCATTGACGTGGTGGCAACGCTTCAAAACATAAACATGAGCTTGGAATTTCCCGTCAGCGACAAGGTCAAATGGTGGGGCATGCTGCTGGTGGATTGAAAAATATTAAAAAACAGTAAATTTCCGTAATCAATAATCAATAAAAATCGCCGGCCGCCATCCGTATAATATCGGAAACTCGGCAAGCTTTTTTTGGTTTGGCGCGGCGTTTTTTTATTGGAAAGTATCGTTTTGTTTAAAATTCATATTTTTATTCGGGCTTCTCATTTTTGATTAAATAAAAAAAATAAAAATAAGTCAAAGAATGAATCTATTTGTGAAATAAAATCTATTAAAAATCACAATCGTCAAACTCCGATTCCGACATCGCTTTTTCCAAGTCTTCCGTTGTTATGTCATTTTCAATTCCCGGCCTTTTTGTGATGTCGTCTTTAAACGTCGTTTTTTCTAAAATTTCGTTAAAAACGTCATCAACATCTCTTTCAATCATATATTTTTTAGAAAAATGATTGAGAACGTTTTCGATGTCCCGGCGCAAAAGTTCTTCGGCGTGGGGATGGTCTTTGGTGATGTATTGCGGCCAATCGATAAATTGAATGCCGTCATCCGAAACGAAAATATTGTATTCGCTCAAATCGTTGTGAATAATTCCTTTTTCATACAGTTTTTGAATTTGAGCGAGAATTTCATCCAAATACCACTCGGGATCCAACACTTTCGTTTTTGAAAGCTCGCTTCCTTGGGCCACTTCCATAAGAACGGTATGCCGATTTTGGTCAATCGGTTTGGGGAGGGAGATGTCGGGATACAGATTTTTCATAATCGTAAATTCCCGTTTGGCCGCCAATCTCGCCGCGTAAATCCATGAGAAATGCTCTTTTCCGACCAAATGCTCTCGCGTGCGTTTGACTTGTTTGAAGCTGGTTCTTCCTTCCCGATGAAGTTTGAGAATCAAAACTTCCGGCTCGGCGATTTCAAGCTCGGGCTCTTTGAGAACCTCAATGACAACAGACTCTTTGCCGACACCGATTTCACACCCGACGGCGGCGATTGATTTTCTTTGAACATACGTTCGAAGCGCCAGCGCGTCATACGCTTCAAAATAAATTTTGTACCCCTCGTACGGGTCAAACGTTCGGACAACCATTTTTTTCCGGCGCAATCGCTCCAAATGAAACGTCAATTTTTCCGCGGGAAGCCCGACATATTTTTGAAGTTCGGGAACGGGAACCCATTCGAAATTTTTCATTTCGATTTCAATGCCGGTTAAGATTCGAAAATCCCGCGCGGTTAATTCTTTGAATACTTTAAGCGTGTCGTCAAGCATATGCCAAAATAAGCGGTTCTTCTTTAGAAATGTTTTGTCCCGAAAAGAACATATGAAAACGAAACGTTTTATGTTTTATGAAAATGAATTGCGAAAAAGAAGCCGTGACTCAAATGGCGCTTGAGATTTTGGTTGCCGCCAAAACGGCGCCGAAGGGAAAAGGAATTGACAATCTCGTGACCTACCTGTTAGACAAAGACGATATCAAAAAACTGGCGGATGAGATGGAAAAACAATCCGAAAAACGCGGCGCGTTTTTTATGCGCGACGCCGACAATTTAAAAGAATCGGATTCCGTCGTGATAATCGGTTTAAAAGACTCTCAGCCGCTTGGTTTAAATTGCGGCGCTTGCGGCTTTGAAACCTGCGCCGATTTTAAAAACGTGAAGAAAATGACAAAGACGCCGTTCTCCGGTCCGATTTGCTCCCTCAAATCCGTCGACCTCGGAATCGCCATCGGCTCGGCCGCCTCAAAAGCCAAAGACTTATGTTTGGATAACCGAATTATGTATTCGGTCGGCGCAACGGCCTGTCTTTTAAAAATGATTGAGGCCGAATGCGCTTACGCGATTCCGCTGTCGGTGTCCGGGAAAAGTCCTTATTTTGACCGGACGGAACAAAAGAAGGTTAAAGAAATAAAATAAAAAAAGGGGTGCGACAAGAAAAAGAAAGGGGAAAAAAAGAAAGGGGAAAAAAAGAAAGGGGAAAAAAAGAAAAGGATGGGATAAAGAAAGAAAAAAAGAGAAATGAAAATGAGAAACTGAAATTTTGGTTTTTAGGATGTTTTTATAATTCAATCTTATTTTTTCATTTCATGTTTTATTTTTCAATTTCCCGGTCGTTCATCATCTTCCAAATATTGAATTTGACCGTCAACGATTCGATAACGTTGCACTTCGGAAGCGGGATCGTACAGCGATGAGGAAGAAAAGACAATCGGAATATTTGTGATTCCGCTTTTTTTGCCGTATTCTTCAACGATGGATCGAATCGCTTCAATCTCCTCGGATGAAATTTCGGGGTTGACAAAAATCGTAATATAACCGTAACCGTTGCCGCTGTAACCGGTAACGATGCCGGCGTCCGAATAAGATTTAAGAGCGGCATCGTTTTTGATAGAGAGCGCGATACCGTCATAAAGCCTGTCCGCTTCGGGGTTGAGTTCATATATGCGCGGGTCATCGCCAAAATAAGCCACGACGTCTTCATTGGAAATAATGTTTGAAAAACCTCTCGAATGGAACTCATTATGATCGGAATTTTCAGTCTTATTTTTAAAACCCGAATCGACATTCTCTTTAAAATCCGTAAGACATCCGGATGAAATGAGAAATAAAAATATAAAACCGGCGCATAGGATGATTTTAATTTTGGAATTCATTCCTTCTTCCTCTTTAAAATGTTAAAAAAATGGGAGCTGTTTTATTAAGTTAAAGTTAAATTTTGACGTGTGATTGGTTTTACTCCCAAATAATAATCAATTTCACTGACGGGCGCATAAAATGTGACAGGATTACCTTTAAAATTATTATTGTGTCCGCATATGGTTCCGACAATAAACGCCTGATAATCCTCTACCCCGCTTATACTAAGGTTCATACCGATATAAACCGGTCCGCCGCTATCTCCCCCTAAACCAGTCGACCCCTGAGTTATCTGCATTACTCCAAGAGTATCAATGGTTTTATCACTTTCATTAAAATACTTATCATAAATATATTCCGAATGAAAACCACCACTATTCCCACTAGGTCCTCCATATTTTCTTAATTCGGATCCACTGCTTACACTTGAGGTACCATGAACAATCATAAGAGTCTTATTATCTATGCTTCTGTTTGGATAAAAATTGGTTAAAACCGGATCGTTACCAACGTTAACAATTGGGTCAGCATTACTAAAAGGAATAAAAATTGCATCTATTCGCGATTGATTATCAATCACATTTCCAATTGAGGGGTATGCAGCGGTAGGTTGATAAATAGCTGTGGAAGTATTATATGGTAAAAGATGAGCTGCTGTAACAAAACCTCTTAAAACGGAATTGTTTTTCCGAACAGCCGAAAAACCAATGGTTCCCGAATTATAAAATCCATTTCCGATGTCTGCCGATACTTGATATCCCCCTCTTATTGGATTAACATGGTCATAGAAACTATCTACGTTAAAATCCAAATCAGAATTATAGAAAACAATTGGTAAATCTTCAATATTTTCTGATTTAGAATACTTTTCAATGATAGATTTTATTTCAAAAATTTCATATTCAGTCAGCTCTTTTTGAGGATTAATATAGATAATAATGTATCCATAAACTGAACTACCAAAACCAGATAATGGACCACCATTTATCTCAAGATATTTTCTAAAAGAGTAATCTGCCTGTATCAATCTTGCAACTTTTTGAATTGAAACCCATCTATCATATGCTTCTTCTTTTTCTTTAAAAGGAATTTCACCGGAAATAAAAACTGTATTTTCATCATGTTTAAATTTTTCTAAATATTCGGGTTCCATAGAGCAAGTGTTTTCAAGTATTTTTTTTAATTGCTCATCTGTAAAAATATCAGATTGTCTGATATCTTCCACTTCACGAACTTTATCATAACCAAATGCAAATCCCGTCAAAGTCAATAATGTGACGAATACCAAAAAAACAATACTTATAAAGTTAAATATTTTCATAATTAAACCTCTTATTTTTAATAAAATTGACAAATAGTTTTAGAACCACTTCGTATTTATAACTTCTGCAATATAAAAATAGAGATGAGAATATAAAAAAAGATTCTAAAAGAAAAAAGATATAATAATACGATACAAATAAATTAAAAAGGAAAAGATAATTAAACAGAATATTATTGATTTAATATATTCCATTTTCAGCCAAGAAGTGCATAATTCCATTGCGTCAAAACAATGGAAAATTGGTAAAATTCAAAAAATGAAATAAAACATATTTCATTATTTTAATTTAATTTTTTAAAACAAAACCGTAAAATTTTTGATTTGGAACATTTAAATTGTCAAAAATAGTGCTGGTTGAACTGTTATTTGAAATTTTTAAAAAACGTCGGATTCTGCATCTTAGGAATTTTAATTAATATTATACATATAAATGAAAAATATAATAATACAATTTAGTTTTATCGAAAATATTTTAATAGCCGTATTTAAATTTGATATAGGCATATACTTAGCATCGTCTTAAAATTAAATTTCATTTCATTCATTTACTTCATTCATTTACTTCATTCATTTACTTCATTCATTTACTTCATTCATTTATTTCATTTCAAATTCATTTGACTTTGAGATAAAAGTGCCAAAATTTTAGGTGTTTTGGAAGGCGGCAACGGAAAAGGAACGGTTTATTTTGTTCCCTGTTTTGAAATTCAAGAAGCTCTCGGATTCAGACCGATAACGGTTGAGGAGAGGAACAATATTTAAGATTTAATTTTTAAAAAAAATCCGTTAAAAGCATTTGATTCGCGTCCGTTTTTTTCAAATTCGAAACGGCGACATTGATTTGCCGAACTTTTTTGTGAGAGGTGTTTGCAATCATGATTTCTTCGAATAATTCTTGAGCGTGCCGTTTTAAAAAAGAAATGTCGGCGGTATGAACGGGATGGCTTTTGGATTTGGTGAGTGTCGTTGAGTCGGCATAACGGATTCCGATTGTGATGGTTTTAAAGAAATTCTTTTTTTCCGTTAAAAGAGAATGCACTTCTTCGGAAACGGAATCAATGGCGAGTTGGATTGCGGTCGGATCGTTCGTATAAGGGGAAAATGAAAAATATCGACTGATGGATTTGACGTCGGCGGTTTCCACGATTTCGGTTTTATCGATGCCGTTGGCCATGTCATAAAAAATCAAGCCGGTTTTGCCGAGTTTTTCATAAATCAATCTTTTGTCGGCTTTGGCCAGGTCTTCCACGGTTTTGATGTGAAGCGAATGAAAGGTTTCTTCCGTTTTTTTGCCGACGCCCGGCAGTTTTGAAACTTTTAACGGAAATAAAAAATCAATCAGCTTTTCGGGCGTGACCACCGTCAAACCGTTGGGTTTTTGAAATCCCGACGAGATTTTCGCCGCGGATTTATTCGGCGCAATCCCGATGGAGCAGGTGATTCTTTCTTTTTTAAAAATATCGTTTTGAATGGTTTTCGCGATTTCAATCGCTTTTTCAAAGGTATTGATCTCGTCGTCCAAAACCGCGTACGCTTCGTCAATACTGACCTGTTGAACCGTTTTGGTATAAGTTTGAATGATTTTAATCACGTTGTCCGAAACCGATTTGTAAAGAGATTTGTTCATCGGCAAAAAGACGGCGTCCGGACAAAGTTTTTGCGCTTCTGCAATCGGCATGGCTGAGCGCAGTCCGAACTTTCGCGCCGGATAAGACGCCGCGCTGATGACGCCTCGGGGCGCTTCTTTTTCCAAGGAATACGTTTTGGAGCAAACGACGACCGGCTTGTCTTTGAGTTCCGGTTTATCACGTACTTCAACGGACGCGTAAAAGCTGTCCATATCGATGTGCATTACAATTTTTTCGGCGGGCATAATCTTTTATTCGTTTTTATTTTTTATTACATTATACTTTTATTTCTTAATTTTGATTTAATTTGATGGTTGCCAAACGCCTTTTTTATTTAAAACGGTTTGGATAAAAAAAACGAAACGGAATCGGATTTATCCGTCGGAAATAGGAGAAGAGTTTTAAATACAAAAAAACGGCGGCAAAATGTGAAAAATTAAGCCGCGCCAAACAGCGAAAACGCGGGTGGTTTTTATTTAGAAAGAAAAACGGCGATATTTTTTTAATTTGCGCCGACTGCCGAACACTTTGGCAACCGTATTTATTTTAATTTGCGCCGACAGCCGAACACTTTGGCAACTGTATTTATTTGATTTGCGCTGACTGCCGAACACTTTGGCAACCGTATTTATTTTAATTTGCGCCGACTGCCGAACACTTTGGCAACCGTATTTATTTTAATTTGCGCCGACTGCCGAACATTTTGGCAACCGTATTTATTTTAATTTGCGCCGACTGCCGAACATTTTGGCAACCGTATTTATTTTAATTTGCGCCGACTGCCGAACACTTTGGCAACCGTATTTATTTTAATTTGCGCTGACAGCCGAACACTTTGGCAACTGTATTTATTTTACGAAAACGCCGCTCCAAACAGCGAAACGGCCTTATAAATTTTAAAAAAATGAAACGAAAAAAATAGTCAGCGATTTTTTATTTGATATTTTTTGGTTGAATCCGCAAATTTCCGATTTTTCAAACGCTACCGCTCATTCAAAATCGTAAATGAGGGGGGGTGGTATTTGAGATTTAAAAAACATACAAATTATGATTTTAGATTGAAGAAAGAAAAGGATTGATTTCACCCCTTCATTTTTTTAAAAACCGAATTCGCCTTTTCTTTAACATCTCTAAAAATGTCATTTCCGTGCGCGTCAACGCCGACAATCAAAGGCCCGAATTCTTGGACCGTCAGCATCCAAACGGCTTCAGGCATTCCCAAATCTTCCCAAAAAACGGTATCGACGGTTTGAATCATTTCCGCAGCCATTGCCGCGCAGCCGCCCGTGTAAGACAAATAAACGCATTTTTGGTTCAAAATATCCGCGATATTTTCCATGCCGCCTTTTCCGATAAGCGCTGAAATGGTGTGATTTTTTAAAACCGTCGGCGTCATTTTTGTCATGCGATCGCTCGTCGTCGGACCGGCGGCAACGACGCGCCATTTATCGCCGCCTTTGCCGTTTTTACTTTCATTTTTTTTGTCCGTTTGATCATCGGCGTTTTCATCGCTTAATTTTTCCATAACGGGACCGCAATGATAAAGAACGGCATTTTCCAAATCAAACGGAAGCGGCTTTTTTTCTTCATCGAATTCAATCATGCGAAGATGCGCCTCATCGCGCGCCGTCAAAATCATTCCCGACAAATAAACAATGTCGCCGGCATTTAATTTCAAAACGTCTTCTTTTTCAAGAGGGGTTTTTAAATAATAGGTTTGAGCCGACCTTTTGTTTTGGTTTTGAGTTTGACTTGAGGTTGGAGTTTCATCTTGGGTTAGAGTTGGGGGCCGGTTTTGTTCTGTCATCATTCCTCACCGCCGACATCGTTTTTGTTGTAAATTGCCGTCGCGTGCCGATTGGCCCAGCACTGAATATTCACCGCCGCCGGAAGCGAGGCCGTATGGCAAGACGCTTTTTTAATGCGAACCGAAAGCGCCGTCGTGTCGCCGCCAAGACCCATGCAACCGATTCCAAGAGCGTTAATCGCGTCCAATATTTCTTTTTCAAACGGCTCGTGCGCTTCGGGCTCTCTTAAATTTTCCAAAAGCGCTTCTTTGGCCAATTTCGCGCATTGATTAAACGAACCGCCGATTCCGACTCCGACGACAAGCGGCGGGCACGGTTTTCCGCCGGCGTCCAACACGGTTTTGACAATGAATTCCTTGATTTTCGGGATTTCCGTCGGCGTAAACATTTTTAAGGCGCTCATGTTTTCCGAGCCGGCGCCTTTGGGGGCAACCGTTATTTTTAGCGCGCTTCCGTCCGTAAATTTGTAATTGATTTCCGGAAGCCCGTCTCCGACGTTATTTTTTGTATTGTGTCTTGTCAGCGGATCGACCACATTCGGTCGAAGCGGAATTAATTCCGTCGCTTTTTTGCAGCCGTCTCGAATCGCGCCTTCCAAATCAAAATCCAAACACAACCGGCGTCCGATTTCAACGAAAAAAATAAAAATACCGGTGTCCTGGCAAATCGGGACGCACTTTTTTTCGGCGATTTCAATATTTTTGAGGATGGATTCCAATTGCGCTTTTGCAACAGCGTTCGTTTCTCTTTCCATCGCTTTTTGAATCGCCAAAACCGTGTCTTGGGGCAATTTCGTCTCCGCCTCTTTCAAAATTTCAACAACGGCTTCCGACACACCTTCAAAAGATAAGGTTTTAATTTGACTCTTTTCAAAACTCACGAAACAATCCCCTCAACAAAATCAATGATGACCGTTAATTTAATGTTAATTTTACGGTTAATTTATTGTTAATTTTTCAGCTAATTTTACAGCTAATTTTACAGCTAATTTTACAGCTAATTTTACAGCTAATTTTACAGCTAATTTTACAGCTAATTTTACAGCTAATTTTACAGCTAA
>Ga0265295_1003941_pt1 | contig 20650 bp, 17 predicted proteins | sample Munlansysbiofilm_FD_192503 | JGI IMG/M metagenome (GOLD analysis project Ga0265295, IMG submission 192503) | Leachate microbial communities from a municipal landfill in Southern Ontario, Canada - Methane capture system biofilm | ecosystem: Engineered > Solid waste > Landfill > Unclassified ... | reverse complement strand
TTCTCCAAATCCGTTTAATATGCAAACTGAAGTTTTGATTAAACGGATTTGGAGAAACTTTAAGTGTACGCTCTTTTGTTTCAGTTTGGATAGAAGTATTTGGGTTTAATATTTGATACGCCTTTTTAAAGTCAGGAATTCCATATCCTGTTAAAGAATCAGGATTCTCATATCTATCTGCGGATCTGATAATTGCATCCATAATTTCGTAATTTGATTTCTCGGGAAAGGCTTGCCATAAACAAGCAACCGAACCTGCAAACACTGGAGAAGAAAAAGAAGTACCATTTCCCGGTACGGCATTTCCTTCTTGGTTAACTACAATTGTTTGTTGTCCCATGGCTGCTACTTCTGGCTTTACTCGACCATCATAACTAGGACCTCTGGAAGAAAATGAGGCAACTTCTCTCATTTCATCCACAGCACCGACAGAAAAAATGCTATCTGCGTCTGCGGGTGCACCAATGTGAAACCATTCATTATTTCCAGAATTTCCGGCACTGTTGCAAACGATCATTCCTTTGCGACCAGCAATTGTGGCTGCCAATGAAGCACGACTGGTTTTTCCGTCCATATCAGCATAGGTTCGCACCACAAGGCTATCGTCGAAATTGGTATATCCCAATGAAGTATTTATCACGTCCACTCCAACACTGTCTGCAAATTCCAAAGCAGCCACATAATTATCTTCTTCAATAACATATTCTGTTTCAGCATCTTCCGAACGGATTAGCCAATAAGAAGCTTTGGGAGCGGTTCCGACAATCTCGCCCGGACGATTGGCACCCATTGTAGATAAAACCATCATTCCATGCGTGCTTTGTTCAAAAATATTTACAGAAGGATCTACTAAATCAAAAGTGCCCAATATTTGATTATTTTGCCACAAACTATCAAAAGCTGAAATCTGATTTACACCCCAAAAACCGGCATCTATCACACCAATTGTTATACCACTGCCACAAAAGCCCATTTGATGAAGAAAATCACCATTCATCATGTTAATTTGTCGATATGCATTTCCATAATTGTACGAACAAAACTCGTCATATTCCTTGTTTTGAACATGTTGCATATCGGGCATGATGCTATTGTTAATCGGTGAAAAGTGATGCAAATTTGTGTTTTCTTTGGGAATCCTACTGGGAGTTACATTTGCATTTTTCCGAACATTTTGAACAAAATCAAGTTGACGAATTGTTGACATAACATTGGTGTCGGCTACAAAAACAGTGGTTCCATTATGCCATTTGGAAGTCGTTAAAACGACCAATCCATATTTTCTCAAACTATCCAAATAGTGAGGGTTTACCGGAAAATCATCTTCGCCAATTGCAATATCATATCGTAAACGCCTTTCTATTGCTCTTTGAGAAAGAAATTCTTCCGCTTGATTTATAGAATAAGGAGAATTGTTTTTGTCTGAAAATTGAATCCAATATTTATTGGGAGCTGTTTGTCCCATTATATTTATTACAAAAAGTTGGATTATTAGAATTCCAAAGATTTTTTTAAAGAGTGCCATAATTGGTTATTATTTGAGTAAATGAATATCCCGAAGAAATCTCAAAAGATTGATTTATTGGGTTGTATGTTTTTTTTAAATGTATTTGTCTTTTAAAAATCAAGCCTATATTGAATGCATACATCTCCTCTTCAAAGTCTTGATTAATTAAAGTTTGATTGTCTTCTTGCAAAACATGAGCAACTTTTTCAAAATTAGTAGGTGAAAAAGAAAATGGTTTTCCAACAGATAAATATTGATACACCTGATTGGGCAGAGAATTATAGGCATTTCCATCCCATTTTGCATTTTCCTGAACGGGCAATATAATCTTTACATAGATGATATTATCCTCTACTTTATAAACATAATTATCTTGGATGCCTGCAAATACAATATGAGGAATACTCCATGCAGAATCAGGGTGACTTCTTGTATATTGCTCTATTCTATATAAAGTATCTCCAGAGAAATTGGTCACTTTTGATTCTACAAATTCTCTTAGCGTATAATTTGATGTATCTACAGTTTGAGCAAAATCATCCCAAAAAATATATTCTATTTCGTAATCAACATAAGAACCCACATTTAAGGGATAATATTTCAAATCTTCTTGAATATCAGCAATTGTATTATGATTTTCTTTTTGGCAAGAAATCAAAATAAAAACCAATAAAATCCAGAAAGGGTGTTTATGATTCATATGCGACGTCTATTAATCCACCAAAAAGGACATCATCGCCATCGTAAGCAACAGCAGATTGCCCAGGAGCAACGGCTGAGACTCCATAATCAAACACCACCTCTATTTTATCGTCGTGCTGATAAATGGAGGCAAGCGTACCTTTGTCTCGATATCTAATTTTTACCAATGCCTTCATTCCTTGTGGAATTTTTTCTAATTTAATGTAGTTACACTCTTTAAGAACCATTTTTTGAGAAAAAAGTTCATCTTTAAAAGCGAGAACGATGGTATTTGTCTTAGCATCAATATGTTTCACATAAGCCGGGACTCCCAATGCTATTTCGAGACCTTTACGTTGCCCCACCGTGTAAAAAGGATATCCTTTGTGTTTTCCCAATATTTTGCCATGAACGTCAACAAAGTTTCCCTCGGGTATATCTTTCTCGATTTCGGGACGTTGTTTCTTTAAAAAAGAGCGATAATCATTATCCGGAATAAAGCAAATATCATAGCTTTCACGTTTGTTGGCCACTTTCGTAAAACCAGCTTCTCTGGCAATTTCGCGAATTTTATCTTTGCTGTAAGACCCCAATGGCATCAAGGTTTTTTGTAAACTTTCTTGCGACAAGCCCCAAAGCATATAAGACTGATCTTTAAGTACATCCACTCCTTTTGACAATACATAACGGTCGTTTTCCATCCGAACTTGTGCATAATGACCCGTTGCAATAAAATCACAATCCAGTTCTATAGCTTTTTCCAACAAAGCTTCCCACTTTATAAATGTATTGCACAAAACACAAGGATTTGGAGTTCGAGCTTTTAAATACTCTTCAATAAAATTTTGAATTACAATTTTGTCAAAAGATTTTCTGAAATCCAAAACATAATGAGGAAAGCCCATGCTAACAGCAATTTGGCGTGCATCGTTGATGGCATCCAGATTACAACAACCACTTTCTGGTGCATTTTCGCCCATGCTTTCGTAATCCCAAACTTTCATGGTGACTCCAACCAGTTCATATCCTTGATTTTTCAGCAATATGGCTGCAACCGAACTGTCCAAACCGCCACTCATGGCTACTAATACTTTTTGTTTTGGTTTATTCGTCATGGTCGTTCTGCTTTTGATTTATCCCGAAGCGATTTCAATGTTCGAGCATAATCACCCACAACCATAATGGGTGCTCCGTAGGAAGGAAAAAGCTCAATTTGAAATGCGTCATCCCCTTTTGGCTGTACTTTTCTAATGGAAAGATTTCGCACATAAATTTTATCCGTTACAGGAAAAAAGCCACTGTCTATAAAATAATCTCTCATGAAGAAAAGTTCATACGTTGTTGTCACTTTTTCACCATTGAAGAGATGTAATACTGTATTCTTCTGATGAGCTGATATATAACTAATTGAATCTTGTGAAACCATAGTAAGTTTTCCCGATTTTGAATAGGCATAAATCGTACTTTCTACTTTTTCTCCATTTTCATACTTCATGCGTCTCAAAACAGGACCATCTTCAGCATAACTAATCCAAAGTCCATCAAATCGCGAATTTTTATAAATTCCAGTGTGCCAGATTTTTCCACTGGTATAATAACATTTGTATGCACCTGTGGCTTCGTCATTTACGTATGTTAATTCAAACCTGGGCTCACCAGTCGTGTAGAAAGTTCGCCATGGACCATGTTTTTTACCATCCACTAAAAACTTTTCATCCAATAATATTTCATTTTTTGGATCAAATATCTGCCATTTTCCATGAGGAACACCCCGTTTGTATGATTCTACCTTTATTTTTTTACCCCCATCGTTAAAAAACGTCCATACGCTATCGTATTGTCTATCTATATATTTTCCGGTGGCGGAAATGTTTCCGCTAGGATGATAAACAGTGGTGTATGAAACGCTTCCATTTTTCTCAAAACGAGTGATATTCTGAATCTTACCATCTGGATTATAGTACTTAAAAACGCCTTGCGGATTATCGTTCAAAAAGCGTCCTTCATACAGCGTTTTGCCCTTCTCTTTTTTTATCCAATATCCCTGTTTTAATCCTTTTTTATCCAATTTATTAATCGTATCTGATTGAGCATCAGAAAAATTTATCAATATTGATAAGATAAACAACAAACTCCAAATTTTTTTCATACGATTGTATTTTTCTCCTTTAAGAAACGAATTATTGCGTAATATATTTTGTAAAATCTTTTAAATCTAAAAATCTATAATCCACCAAATACCAGCGTTCTTTATCATAATCTTCGGCTGTGCCAACATATACCGACTTCATTTTTAAGCGTTTTGCAAAAAGCATATCCGACATTGTATCTCCAATCATTACTGATTTAGAAAAACAGATTTCAGGAAATTGGCGTTTTGCCTTCACTCCCATTCCTACGCCAGGCTTACGGAAATAGCCCTTTTCTGATTTCATTTGAAATGCGGTATAAACAGCATCTACCTTTCCTCCATTTTTTTCAATTTCTCTCATCATAAATTGATGAATTCCATCTAAATCCTCCATGGACATCAGTCCTTTAGCAACACCTTGCTGATTTGTGACCACTACAATGGGCGAAAAATAAGATTTCAAAAGCGACAATGAATCCAAAACTCCATTCATAAATTTAAAATCTTCTTTTTTTCTAACATAATCATTGATGGGACGTTTATTTATCACTCCATCCCTATCTAGAAATAGGGTCCAATTGCCATTTTTTATATCATCTTTGAGTTGTATCATTTTTTAGGAAAAATTTCTTTTTCGATCCATTCGCAAACGATATGACCGATCATGATATGCGATTCCTGAATAATGGGCGTTTTATCCGAAGGCACATTAAGCAAAACATCAGCAATATCTTTTGCCAAACCGCCGCTTCGGCCTGTAAAAGCAATGGTTTTCATTCCCAACTCATGGGCTTTTTTAAGAGCATTAATAATATTGGCAGACTTACCGGAAGTAGAAAAGGCAACCAAAATATCACCTTCATTTCCAGCAGCTTGCAACATTCGGGAATACACCATGTCAAAACTATAATCATTGGCAACTGCGGTTATGTAGGACGAATTAACGTGTAAAGCTTCTGCATACAAAGGCGGACGGTCGTACATATACCTGCCCGATAATTCGGCCGCCAGATGTTGCGCATCTGCAGCACTTCCACCGTTGCCACAAAACAGTATTTTTTTTCCATTTTGATAGGCTGTTACGGCCATATCAACAAATGCATCTATTTTCGATAGAAAAGCCTCATCAGCCATAATACGCTTCTTTAGCTCAATCGACTCTGAAATATGTGTATTGAAATCTCTATTTTTGGGCATATTTATTTTATTTCATTGCTAAGATTTAAAATATTCTCAATAAAAACATCCCAGCTGTATTTTTGTTTCTCTTTTCTAATTTCTTTTTGATACTCTTCTATATTGGGATTGTCTAAAAATCTCAAAATGCCAGCTCTAATAGATTCTACATTTGGCTCGACAATAATTCCCGTTTTACCATCCAAAACAATTTCAGCTAATCCCCCAACATTCGTAGTGAGAATTGGTTTTTCAAAATGATAAGCCACTTGGGTCACTCCACTTTGAGTGGCGCTTTTGTATGGTTGAACGATTAAATCTGCTACCGAAAAATAATGCTTAACATCTTCATTTGCAATAAATTCAGTATTCATAATTAAATGATCACTTAAACCTAGTTCCTGAACCAAAGATTCGTAAATTTCTTTATTAGAATAGTATTCACCAGCAACAATAAGTTTAAAAGAACGTTTCTTTATCTCTTCATCAGCAATGGCTTTTAGCAACCAATCCAAGCCTTTGTAATCGCGGATAAAACCAAAAAAGAGCAAATAAGTTTGATTTTCTGATAGATTTAGTTTTTTGCAAGCTTCAGATTTTGAAATAATCTCTCCAAAATTATCATACAATGGATGCAATGAAAAAACTCTGGGTTTGGTTTTATTAAACGTGTCTAGATCTTTTAAAACTTGTTTTGACATCGTAACAAAAGCATCTACAGAGGCCGTAAACCATTTGGTAAACAAAGTATCTCCGGGACGTTTTTCGTGCGGAATAGCATTATCGACGATGGCAATTACTTTCGTTTTTTTATTTTTGCGAACCAAGCGGGAAACAGTTCCCAAACAAGGACCCATAAAAGGAATCCAATAGCGAACAATCATAATATCGGGAGACCACTTTTTGATTTTTCGAGCTGTATTTATCCAATTGAATGGATTTATCGAATTCAGCCAAGAAACTATTTTCAAGTTTTCCGGTGCCTTTTCATCTGTAAGTTGGCTTTTGCCAGGAAATAAAATCTTTGGATATTGCAAAGAAAAGCTCACAATTATAACTTCATCCTCTTTGTCCATAAAGGCTTTTGCCAAGCGTTCGTTGAATGTTGCAATACCACCACCCCTTAGGGGATGTGCGCTTCCAAGAATCAAGATACGTTTACTCATTTTTCAGGTCTTCAATATTTGTTAAATCTTCTATCAAATATTTATTTCTATCTGTTGAATTTCGAGAAATCATTTCTGCTAAGTAACCGGCTATAAACAGCTGACTACCAATAATCATGGCCACCAAGGCTAGATAAAACAGAGGCTGTTGCGTAATTTCTCGAGTGATGGGAGCATTTTGGTAAATATAAATTATTTTTTCTACGATCAGCCATAGAGCGATGCCGCCACCAATAAAAAAAGAGAGCAAGCCCATGGTGCCAAAAAAGTGCATTGGTTTTTTGCTAAATTTTGTTACAAACGTGATGGACATTAAATCCAAAAAACCATTTATAAAGCGGTTTAAGCCAAATTTTGTAGTGCCATATTTACGTGCACGATGCTGCACCACTTTTTCGCCGATTTTGGTAAAACCATGCCATTTTGCAATAATGGGGATATAGCGATGCATTTCGCCATAAACCTCAATACTTCTGGTTACTTTTCCGTTGTATGCCTTTAATCCACAATTAAAATCATGAAGTTTAATTTTTGAAACTCTTCGGGCAGCGCTATTAAAAAGCTTTGTAGGCAGAGTTTTCGTAATTGGGTCGTAGCGTTTTTTCTTCCAGCCCGAAACCACATCAAAGTCCTCTTCAACAATCATTCGATACAATTCGGGAATTTCATCGGGACTGTCTTGCAAATCGGCATCCATGGTGATAACCACGTCGCCTTTAGCAATGCCAAAACCAGTGTTTAGAGCGGCAGATTTTCCGTAATTTCGTTTAAACTTTATTCCTTTAATGTTTGGATTTTCATTTGATAATTGCTCAATAACCGACCACGAATTATCCGTGCTACCGTCATCTACAAAGATAACTTCATACGAAAACTCGTTTTCATTCATTACTCTAACAATCCATTCGGACAATTCCGGCAAGGATTCGTCTTCGTTCAATAAAGGGATTACAACGGATATATTCATATTATTCGACATCTTTAAATGTTGCTTGAAATGAATTATTTTTCTTTTTGGTGAAAATTGCAATAAAAACCATGAAGAAAGCCAAGATTAATATACTCGACCACCAATACTCAATAGCACTAGACAAAGGCGTTTTTCCAATTACTCCCATCACCATCTCTTCTTTCAAATCGGCAGGAATTTGAGCATTATTTTCAATTATTTCGATTCCTTTTAGCAAACTTTTCTCAAAGGTTTCTGTATCTACATATTGATAAAACAGGTAGTAAAACACCGAAAAAACTGAATTGCTCAAAATATTAACAATCAACCCAATGCTATAAGCTTGTCCATATTTAAGCTGTCCTTCCAGATACTGGTTCCGATATTCTAGATTGCTTTTGACCAAGCAAAAACCAATAAATCCCCACCATGCTATTTGTGTAATCCACATAACTGCACCGCTCAAGTTATCGTACCCAATAATATAATTAATAAGAGTGAGCAAAATCATGCCTGAAGCGAGGATTCCTCCCCATTTTATACCAAGTAGTATAAGTGGATGTTTTTCAAGTTTCATTTCATACTATTCTAAAAGACAAGCAAAGGTAATCAAAAATAACAAAAATGAAGTTGAATAATTTGAACTTGATTTAATTTTGTTTATTTCACCCTTATATTCCACATTTCCCAGAAAAAACCATAGCTATATCTTATACTTTGACATCAAGCAATATTCCCTATTTAATAACAAAATCATTAGGCATTTTGGGTGCTATTAAAAAAAGTGACCTCATTTACAAACGATAATTTGGTTTGCAAAAGAGGTCAATATGTTTTAATACGATATTATTTTTTTACGAATTTAATTGTTTTTTTTGACGTTTTCTATCATGCTCGTCCAACATTATTTTTCTTAATCTCAACGAAAGTGGAGTAACCTCTAGGTATTCATCATCTCCGATATATTCCATAAATTCTTCCAAAGAGAATTTAATTGGAGGTGCCAAAGATGCCTTGTCATCGGCTCCAGAAGCTCTCATGTTTGACATCTTTTTAGCTTTAACCACATTAACAACCAAATCATCATTTCTGGTATATTCTCCAACTACCTGACCAGCGTATACATTATCCATCGGGCTAACAAAAAACTTACCTCTATCTTGCAGACCATCAAGGGCATATGCGGTAACCATTCCTGATTCCATAGCAATTAAGCTGCCAAAACGACGACCTGGCAAATCCCCTTTCCACGGCTCAAAATCTTTCAAGCGGTGAGCCATAACAGCTTCTCCTTCAGTGGCTGTGAGTAAAATATTTCGCAAGCCGATCAATCCACGAGATGGAATTGAAAATTCGAGATGAACTCTATCATTTTTAGTGACAATATTTAATATTTCACCTTTTTTGAACGAAACAGCTTCAATAACTTTACCCGAAAAACTATCAGGAACATGTACGGTTAAAAACTCGATTGGTTCGCATTTCACCCCATCGATATCTTTAGTAATAACCTGAGGTTGACCCACTTGTAATTCGTAACCTTCACGTCTCATAGTTTCAATCAAAACGGACAAATGAAGAATTCCTCTTCCAAAAACAAGAAAACGATCTGCAGATTCTGTTTCTTTAACGCGTAATGCTAAATTCTTTTCAGTTTCTTTAAACAATCTGTCGCGAACATGGCGAGATGTAAGAAGTTTACCTTCTTTGCCATAAAATGGCGAATTATTTATGGTAAACAACATGCTCATTGTAGGTTCGTCGATATTAATTGGAACGAGTCCTTCTGGATTTTCAAAATCGGCAATGGTATCGCCAATATCAAAATTTTCAGGTCCTAAAATTGCACAAATATCTCCGGCATGAACTGGTGTTTTAACTCTCTCTTTTCCAAGGCCTTCAAACAAAAATAACTCTTTAATTTTAGATTTCAAAATCACCCCATTGCGTTTAACCACAGAAATATTCATTCCTGCTTGCAAAGTTCCGCGAGTCAGTTTTCCAACCGCAATTCTTCCAACATAAGAAGAGTAATCCAATGAACTAATCATCAACTGGGGTGTACCCACTTCAGATTTGGTATCTGGAATATGCTCCACAATCATATCAAGCAAGTATTTAACATCGGTTGTTTTTGTTTTCCAATCCGCTCCCATCCAGCCATTTTTGGCAGAGCCATAGACAACGGGGAAGTTTAATTGGTCTTCGCTGGCATCCAAGCTAAACATCAATTCAAAAACTTGTTCTAAAGCATCTTCTGGATTGCAATTGGGTTTATCTACTTTGTTAATAACAACAATTGGTTTAAGATTTAATTCGATTGCTTTTTGCAAAACGAAACGAGTTTGTGGCATCGGCCCTTCAAAGGCATCAACTACCAACAAACAACCGTCAGCCATATTTAATACCCGTTCTACCTCGCCACCAAAATCAGAGTGACCTGGAGTATCAATAACATTAATTTTATATCCTTTGTAATGTATGGCAACGTTTTTCGACAAAATGGTAATTCCGCGCTCTCTCTCTAGATCATTGCTGTCTAGGATTAAGTCGCCCATATTTTGATTATCACGAAAAAGTTGTCCCTGATAAAGAAGTCTGTCAACCAAAGTGGTTTTTCCGTGGTCAACGTGTGCAATAATTGCAATGTTTTTTATTTTTGTCATGCATCATTTATTGCTTTTTATAGCAATATTATTAATTAAAAGACTATACATCAATGATTTAGAATTAAAAAGAAGCCTATTTTCTAAATCGCTTGCAAAATTACTCTTTTTTATTGGTTTATTTCTGTGTTATGACTAAAAAAAACATTAACGAACAAACTTATAGATAATATTTGCTTTTTAAAAAACAAATTAGCTCTTTGACTTTGTGTGTGGAAATAAAATAAAAAAGGCACAGAATAATAATGCACCTTTTTAGAATCTTTTTAAAACAAGAAAAATTATTGTTCTTTCGTAACTTTAACTTCTGTTCTGCGATTTTTCTGACGTCCTTCAGGATTATCTGTTCCGTTAGGATTCACATTCCGAGCAATGGGTTCAGCCATTCCATATCCTTTGGCTGTAATTCTATTTCCCTTTATTCCTTTCGACACCAGATATTTTTTTACGGACTCGGCTCTTGCTTGAGAAAGTCGTAGATTATAGTCTTCGTTTCCTTTACCGTCAGTATGACCTCCAATCTCAATTTCTAATTTATCTTTAATTTTCATCACTTCAACCAAGTCATTCAGTGTTTTGAAAGAAGAAGGACGCAATGTTGACTTATCAAAATCATATTCTACATTTTCCAAGATAATCGTACGACCAGGGTCGAAAACAATGCTAACATCCCAAGTATAAAGGGCTGGCTCTGAAGGAATTTCAATTTTATTATAGGTAATGTCTTCCGTAAAGTTTTTATAACTCACCTCGTAAACATCCCCAATCGGAATTAATATTGAAAACTCACCATTTGCTCTGGTATTTCCTTTGTATACTTTTTTATCTTTTGAAGCTACAAAAGAGACTATTTCACCATCCAATCGTTTGCCTGCTTTGTTGGTCACCACAACATTTATGAGTGCCATATTTGCAGTTGGTTCTAGTGTTTGAGCCGATAAAGAAAAGGCAGAAATTACAAATAGCAGAATTGTTGATTTTAATATTTTCATTTTTTTTTTAATATAAACAATATCAATTTGAAAGTTCAAAAATACATTTTTTTTTGATTAATGGCTTTTGTCCATTAATATTTAACAAATATTTTAAAAAAAAGATTAACAAAAATGGCTGAGCATAATCAAGGAAGGTGCTTTTGCTCTTTCTTGATATGTCCAGCCATTTGTAGCAATTTTGTGTCTGATAACACAAAAGATGTTGGCAGACACTATAATATCAAAACCACTCTTCTACCAAGCAAAAAGCGGTAGATTTTTCATCATTGCATTCACTTCTTTACGAACTTCAGCAATTTTATTTTCGTCATCAGCATGAGTTAATACTTTATCAATCATATCGACAATGATGGACATCTGTTCTTCTTTCAAGCCACGGGTTGTGATTGCTGGTGTGCCAATACGAATTCCTGAAGTTTGGAAGGGAGAGCGGCTATCAAATGGAACCATGTTTTTGTTGAGAGTAATATCTGCGATAACAAGGGTGTTTTCTGCTTTTTTACCTGTTAACTCTGGAAATTTGGTACGAAGATCTATCAATAATAAATGATTGTCTGTACCTCCAGAAACAACTTTATATCCTTTTTTCAAAAATGCATCCGACATGGCTTTAGCATTTGCTTTTACCTGTTTGATATAAGTCAAATATGAATCGGTCAAGCATTCTCCAAAAGCTACTGCTTTGGCTGCAATCACATGTTCTAGTGGTCCCCCTTGAATTCCAGGAAAAACGGCACTATCCAATAGTTGTGACATCATCTTAGCGACTCCTTTTGGAGTTTTTAATCCCCATGGATTTTCAAAATCTTTGCCTACAATAATCAAACCACCTCTAGGCCCACGTAATGTTTTATGAGTTGTTGTAGTAATGATATGACAATATTCAACAGGATTGTTTAGTAAACCTTTTGCAATCAGGCCTGCGGGGTGAGCAATGTCGCCCATCAGAATGGCACCAATTTTATCGGCGATTTCACGCATTCTTTTCCAATCCCAGTCGCGAGAATAAGCAGAAGCACCACCTACAATAAGTTTAGGGCGTTCGCGAAGCGCAATTTCTTCCATGTTATCGTAATTAATCAAGCCTGAATCTTCATCTACGGTGTAGGCAATAGCATTATACAAAATCCCAGATGAGTTAACAGGAGAGCCGTGCGATAAGTGCCCCCCATGAGATAAATCCAATCCCATAAATACGTCACCAGCTTTAAGGCAAGCTGAAAAAACGGCCATGTTTGCTTGTGCACCCGAATGTGGTTGAACATTTGCATATTCGGCTCCAAAAATCTCTTTTGCTCTATCAATTGCTAATTGCTCAGTTTGATCTACAATTTGGCAACCTCCATAATATCTTTTACCAGGATATCCTTCAGCATATTTATTAGTTAGCACGGATCCCATGGCTTCCATAACTTGATTACTAACAAAATTCTCAGACGCAATCAACTCAATACCATGTATTTGACGTTGTTTTTCCTGTTCGATTAAATCGAAAATTAAAGTATCTCTTTCCATATTATAAATAGTTATTTGTTTCTTTAGTGCAAAAATACATTATTTTTAATGTATTCAAAATGAATCTTTGAAATTTGTATTTTTTTATCATTCCTCTATTTTTCAATAAAAACACCCCAATCCAAAACCAAAGTTTGGGATGTTTTTCTTGAAATGAATGATAGTTATAAATAACGTATCAAAGTTTAACTTTTAGTTTTGTATTACTTTAAATTCAGTTCTACGGTTCAACTGACGACCTTCTTCCGTATCATTTGGTGCAATTGGATCGTCGAAACCAAAGCCAGCGAAGGACAATCTATCGGCCGTAATGCCTTTTGATTTAAGATAGTTGACTACAGATTGAGCTCTGGATTCGGAAAGTTTTTTATTGTACTGAGCCGAGCCAACATTATCAGTATGTCCTGAAATTTCAATTTTCATTTTTGAATTTTCTTTTAAAAGAGCCAACAAGTTTTCCAACTCCGTTGTTGACTCATCACGCAAAGAAGATTTATTAAAATCGAAAAAGATATTTCTCAAAACAATCCGTTGACCGACTTCCATTTTTTTAAGGGCAATTTCTTTTTCTATTTCTTGATATTTAGCAGAATCGGGTAAAATGAAATTTTCAGAATGGAATAAATACTTATCTGCTTTAACGGCTATTCCATAATTTTTCCCAGAGGGCAAAGAAACTAAATATCGTCCTGTTGAGCTATTGGACTGAAAAGAAGCCAATAATTCGTTTTTTTCATTATCATAAAGTTCAATAGTAGCTAAAATTGGATTTCTGGTTTTTTCATCTACAACTATACCTTTAAGAAGCGTCAAACTTGTCTCTTCGATAACCACAGCGGGGGCTATAAACTTTTCTTTTATTGGATTGGTTTTATTTGCCAATAGATTATCTTCGCCATTCATTACAAATAGCTTTTCAGGTCCTAAGAAAGTAATTACATAGATATCTTGTCCGCCATAACCACCATCTTTGGCTGAAGAGTAATAAGCTCGACGTCCACTAGCTGAAATAACAAAGAAGACATCATTTTCGGTTGTATTAATAGGGAATCCGATATTTACTGGTTTCGTCCATATACCGTTTTCAAAAGTAGTTTTAAAAATATCGTAACCACCAATATTATCATGTCCATTAGAGCTAAAATACAAGCTTTTCCCGTCGGGATGAGCAAAAACGGATATCTCTTCATACGGAGTATTTACAACGCCACCAAGGTTAACAGGATCGCTCCAGTTGCCCCTATTATCCACTTTTGTTTGATAAATATCATGTCCGCCCAAACCTCCAGGTTTGTCGCTTACAAAATACAAGGTTTTACCATCGTAAGAAAAGGAGGCAGAAGCTTCATGATAGTTTGTATTGATTTGTTTAGGCAAACGAGAAGGTTTTGACCATGAATCGCCAGACGCTTTTGAGAGGAAAAGATCTCCCCCATTGTCACCTCTATAAATAATAAGTTGTTGGCCATCGTTTGAAAGTGCTTTTACGGCATTGTGATAATCTGTATTAAGTGTTTTACCAATGTTTTCTGAAAGTGTCCACTTTTTATCTTTACGATTGCTAATGTATACGTTTTCAATGTAATCTCCGCGCTCAGGACGCTGATTCACAACCAAAGGGCGTTTGGACGTAAACATTAAAACAGATTCATCCGCAGTAATAACGGGACCATATTCATCATATGCTGTATTGATTTCGGTTCCCATATTATCAATAAAAACGCGTTCTTCTTTTTTAATCAAAATCTTTCCATTTTCGCATTCATTTATTTTTTTATAAACTTCTGCACTACTATCATTTAAGGTTTTTCCTGACAATGAGTTTAAGTAGCTGCGATAATAATTAATTGCTTTATCAAATTCATAATTAATGTGATAATTTTGTGCTAGATAATATTGAATATCCAAAGCAACATCTGGCTTAAGTTTATATGCTTTTTCAAAGTAGGGCAAGGATCCTAAACGACTCGTTTTATCATTAAAAATACAATATCCAATTTTATAATTTAGATCCGCATTATTTGGATTTAATTTATATGCAAGCATAAAAAACTCCTGAGCTGCTTGGTAATTAGGATATTCATCTTTCAAGATTTTTTCGCCACTATTTATATTTTTTATGGCCTCTCTTAGTACACTTCTGTTGGGGAAATTATCACGATTAAATTCTACATTTTGAGACATCAATGAAGATGAATAAATTCCAATAACAATTAAAAACAATACGTATTTTTTCATATCTTTTATTCTAAAATTCATAATTAATCTTTACAATATTAGAAGGTGTCTTCTTTGCTTTTTTTAGCATACGTTGCGGCAGCTTCCACTCCCATTTCTGCTGCTTTTTCCCAATCGGCAAGAGCACCCTTTACATCTCGAATCATCTCTTTGGCGTTGCCTCTGTGCATGAATGTATATGCCATATTTGGATCCAAAGCAATTGCTTTGTCAAAATCGGCGATAGCACCTTGATAATCTTTTATTTTATATTTTGCATTTCCTCTGTTGTTATACGCATAGGCATATTGGGAATTGAGGTTTATGGCTTTTGAAAAATCATCAATGGCATTGGTGTAATCTCCTAATTCAAAATACGTATATCCTCGATTATTGTATGCAATTACATATTCGGAATTTAAATTAATTGCCATGGAATAATCTGCAATGGCTTCTTTGTAATCTCCTTTTTTACGTTTTGCACTTCCTCTATTGTTGTAGAAAAAAGCTTGTTTGGGATTTGCTCTTATGGCCTGCGTATAGTCGGCAATAGCGCCATCCATATCATCCAACATTTTTTTAGCACTCGCTCTATCATTATAGGCATATGAGTAATCGGGGTTAATTTTTATCGCTTCTGAAAAATCTAAAATGGCATCCTGATATTGTTCTTTTTCAAACTTAATCACTCCTCTAAAATAGTATGGATTATCAAATTGTGGATTTAATTGGATTGATTTAGTATAGTCGAGCAATGCGTCATCCTGTTTTTCCATTGCGTAATACACATTACCCCTTAAATAATATGCTTGAGCATCATTGGGTTTACGCTGTATGTATGACTTGAAATCAAGAAGAGCAGAGTTGTAATCTTCTTTATCAATAAAAACTACAGCTCGATTTAAATAAGCCAAAGCAAACTCTGAATCTTCCTTCAAAGCCTCTCCAAATTTCTGAATGGCTTCGTCGAGTTTTTGCGACTTATACAAAGCAATTCCCTCATTATAAATCTTTTCTGCAACTTGTGTTTCTTCTCCTTGAATAACAATTACAGAATCTGTTTGAGCAATAACAGACTCCATGCTAATAAGCATTATTAAAATACCTATGTTTCTAAAAATCTTTTTCATAATTATAATATTATCTCTTATTAAATAAAAAAACCAACGTTTTGTTTGACAAATTTATAAAAATAATTAAACTTTCCTAAATATAATGGAGTAATATTTATCAAACTGTACAAAATGGATGGTTTCTGATTGATTATATCATCATCAATTCTCAAAAAATAAATTTAAATTAAGATTAAAGAAATTGTGATGAGATAAGTTATTATTTTCTGTTTATAATTTTCAATAATGTTTTGAACAAAATAATGATATCTGTTTTGAAATTTTGTTCATGAATATATTTAAAGTTAAGCTTTATTTTATCCGACATAACAACTTCAATATATGTCTTTTCAGGATTTTCGGATTGTGCTAATAAATCACTCTCGTCCATGTATTCTATGGATGCATAATCCGTTAAACCAGGTTTTACTTCTAGCACTTTCAACTGTTCGGGAGTATACAAATCAACATATTTACGAACCTCGGGGCGAGGTCCTACAAAGCTCATATCTCCTTTTAAGATATTGATTAATTGAGGAAGTTCGTCAATTTTATACTTTCTTAAAATTCGTCCTATTTTGGTCACACGCTGATCCAAAAGTCCAATTGTAAGCAATCCTTTTTTATCGGATCCTACTTCCATGGTGCGAAATTTTAATAATAAGAAATCAATATTCCCCTTTCCCACTCTCCGTTGGCCATAAAAAGCACAAGCTCGAGAGTCTAATATGATTAACAAAGATACAATTACAAAAAAGGGGCTTAAAAACAATAAACCGAAAAAAGAAAAAACAATATCGAAAATACGTTTAATCATTTCTTTCCCATTACTTCGTAATACGATTCAATAACCGAATTTGCCACACGTTCAACTTGTTGATTTGTAAGCGTGTAATAAACAGGCAAACTAATTTCACAAGCAAAGTTTTTATATGTATTTGGATAATCAACAATAGAATATCCCAATTGTTTGTAGAATGTCATCATCGGAAGCGGTATAAAATGGACATTCACCGTAACTTTCCTATCAAAAATACCTTGCATAATTTGGTCTCTTTGATTTTCATCTACATTTTTTAGACGAAGGGCAAAAACATGATATGAGCTTGTTTTATCAGCTGTTTCGTATGGTGGAATGATAGCAAAATCGTGATTTGATAAAATTTCGGCATACAATTCAAAAATTTCTCGTCTACGCACCAACATATCATGTTCGTATCTACCCAATTCTACCAAGCCAATGGCAGCCTGAATATCAGTCATGTTAAATTTATACCCCGCTTCTATAATGTCATATTTCCAATTTCCCAATGTCATTTTCGCCAAAGCATCTTTAGATTGTCCATGCAAAGACTTAATGCACAAATACTTATAAACATCCTCATTATTAAATGGTGCAGGCAAATTCAAACATACTGCACCGCCTTCAGCTGTTGTAAGATTCTTAACCGCATGAAACGAAAAAACACTCACATCAGTCAAACTTCCGATTTTTTTGCCTTTATAAACAGCACCAATCGAATGAGCCGCATCCGAGACCACTAAAATCCTTTTTAAGGCAGCTTGATTCTCATTTTCTGGAATAAATAGAGATTGTATTTTGGGAGAGCAAACCAAGGTATTTATTTCGTCATAATCGCAGGGAAATCCAGCTAAATCTACAGGCATGATTACTTTGGTCCGAATGCTTATGGCTTTTTTTATAGCTTCTAAGGAAATATTAAAATCATCATTAATATCAACAAAAACGGGTTTTGCTCCGCAATGGACAATCACATTTGCGGTTGCAGCGTATGTATATGCGGGCAAAATCACTTCATCGCCCTCTTTTACACCAAACCAGCGCAACATGAGTTCGAGTCCTGCTGTGGCAGAATTCAGACATAAAACCTGAGGAACATTGCAAAATTCAGCAATTTTCTTTTCAAATAATTTTGTTCGAGGACCGGTGGTAATCCAGCCCGACAAAAGAGTTTTGTTTACCTCTTTAATGGTTTCGTCATCAATACGAGGAGGCGAAAATGGAATAACTTCTTGCATTAAAAATACTTTTTAAATTTCAATAGAAAGTTCAAAAATAAAGAAAAAAAAACTGGAGTTGATTTAAATCTAAATAATCTACTTTAATTATGATTTTCCAAGCCTCACCTCACTCCTGTTTTAGAGATTATTAATGTTTCTTTAGATAGTTATTAATATTATTTTCAACTCTTTCTAAAACATTTTCAACATCTTGTTTTTCAAAAGTTTTTCCAGTAATTTTTTCAAAAAGTTCGATGTAGCGTTCGGAAACCTGATTTACAAAATCGTCTGTGATTTCGGGTATATTTTGTCCATCTTTTCCCTGAAATCCGTTTTCCATCAACCATTCACGAACAAACTCTTTCGATAATTGTTTTTGAGCTTCGCCTTTTACCTGACGTACTTCGTATCCTTCAAGATAAAAATAGCGAGAAGAATCGGGCGTATGAATTTCATCAATCAAAAAGATTTTACCCTCTTTTTTTCCAAATTCATATTTGGTATCAACCAATATTAAACCTTGTTTGGCAGCAATTTCAGTTCCTCTTTGAAACAATTCTCGCGTATATTTTTCCAACAAAACATAATCCTCTTCTGAAATTATATTTTGACTCAAAATTTCCTCTCTGGTAATGTCTTCATCATGCCCTGTTTCAGCTTTTGTTGTAGGCGTAATAATAGGTTCATGAAAACGCTGATGTTCGATCATTCCGTCTGGAATTTTAACTCCACAAATTTCACGCGCTCCGTTTTTATAAGCTCTCCACGAGCTTCCTGTAAGATAGCCTCTAATAATCATTTCGATGGCAAAAGGCTCGCAAAAATGACCTACCGTAACCATGGGATCAGGGGTTGCTATTTTCCAATTTGGACAAATATCCGAAGTTGCATCTAAGAAATCAGCTGCTATCTGATTCAAAACCTGACCTTTAAAAGGAATGCCTTTGGGCAATACCACATCGAAAGCCGAAATCCTATCCGTAACCACAATTACCATCAATTCGTCATTAATATTATATACATCACGAACTTTTCCTTTGTATACGCTTTTTTGACCAGGAAATTTAAAATCAGTTTTAATAAGAGCTTTATTCATATGTGTTTATTTTTTTACGGTGTTTATAATATCCTTTTTCTTTTCAACATGAATCGCTTCCACTTTTTCGAAAGCGTCCACAATTTTACTGACCAAATGATGCCGAAGAATATCAATTTTCTCAAGTTTTACTACTGCAATTCCCGGGATGTTTTTCAGAATATCAATCGAGCTAATTAAACCCGAAGTTTGGTTTCGTGGCAAATCAACCTGAGTTAAGTCGCCGGTAATGAAAAACTTGGCATTCATTCCCATTCGGGTAAGAAACATTTTGAGCTGTCCTTGCGTTGCATTTTGAGCTTCATCCAGAATAACATATGCATTGTCGAGAGTTCGTCCACGCATAAAAGCCAATGGCGCAATTTCGATGGTGCCATCTTCAAAATAAGTCAATAATTTTTGTGTTGGAATCATGTCTCTAAGAGCGTCGTAAAGCGGTTGCAAGTATGGATCGAGCTTATCGCGAAGATCACCCGGCAGAAATCCCAGATTTTCGCCTGCTTCAACGGCAGGACGCGTTAAAACAATTCTTTTTATCTGCTTCTCTTTCAGTGCTTTAACGGCTAAAGCTACGGATGTATATGTTTTTCCAGTTCCGGCAGGACCTACGGCAAAAATCATATCGTATTTTGCAGCACTGTCAACAAGTTTTTGCTGATTTTTAGTTCGTGCTTTTATTACTTTTCCATCTCTTCCATGCAACAGAATATCTGCACCACCAGCTTTTTTGGTGCTTTCCGAGAAATCAATTTCTTTGCCAATAAGTTGCTCTACATCGTGCAAACTAAGCTTTCCAAAACGATCTAAATGCGCTGTAAGCAAATTTAATTTCTGCTCAAAACGATGAATGTCTACAGACTCGCCTAGAACTTTAATTTCATTGCCTCGATTTATAATTTTAAGTTTGGGAAATGTTTTTACTAATGCATTGATATTTACATCATTAATTCCGTTTAATTCTTTAATTTGGTCGGCATCCAGTTCAATAATTCGTTCTATCATTCGTGTTTGTGCGAAATTTAAGTTATTTTAAAGTTCAAAAATAATAAAAAAGACTTGATAAACCTGAATAATTTGTATTTTTGACACAATTTAAGTAAATATTTTGATGAACATTATTACGCTCACAACTGACTGGGGATTAAAGGATTACTACATTGGTGCGGTAAAAGGAAAGATCTATAGTCTTATGCCTCAGGTCAATGTTGTAGACATTAGTCATCAAATCCAGTCGTTTGACATTGAAGAAGCATCGTATGTTTTGAAAAATTCTTTTCCTTACTTCCCTGAAAAAACGATTCATATTTTGGGCATAAACTCCATTGCTTCTGCAGATACGCCCCATGTTTTGATAGGATTTAAAAATCATTACTTTATTTGTGCTGATAATGGAATTATGGCTTTGGTAATTGGGGAT
>Ga0265295_1003940_pt1 | contig 20652 bp, 19 predicted proteins | sample Munlansysbiofilm_FD_192503 | JGI IMG/M metagenome (GOLD analysis project Ga0265295, IMG submission 192503) | Leachate microbial communities from a municipal landfill in Southern Ontario, Canada - Methane capture system biofilm | ecosystem: Engineered > Solid waste > Landfill > Unclassified ... | reverse complement strand
TATTATCAGGTTGAGTGGAAGGCGACCCCTACACACCATCTTTTGGCTCTCCACTATGAAGTAATTTCGAACCGTCATCTTCTTACCCGCTAAACGCTAGAATAGGACCTTTTTTTATAGTACACTCTCACAAAGATTACATTTCTTTTCTGTAAATGGCATTACCAATTATTGGGAGGTGTAACCGTGCACAAACGTTTGAGTATTACCAAAACTATCTTGATAATCGCAACTTTAGTTACGATTTTCTTCGCCTTCTCCTGTTCAAAATCAGGAACGAGCTCTGCACGGGGTGCAGACACATCACGTAAACTCTATCTTTACAATTGGACCTACTATACGCCTGATATAATTATTAAAAAATTTGAAAAAGAATTTAAGGCAAAAGTAATAATTGACAATTATGCTTCAAATGAAGATATGTTTGCCAAGTTACGAGCTAGTAGTGGTGGTTACGATATTGTAATCCCTTCAGCCGATTACACCTCGATTATGATTAAACTTGGTATGGTCCAACCACTCGATCATGATAAATTACCAAACCTCATCTATATTGAAGAAAAAGCCCGCAAACTAGCTGAATATTATGATCCCGGGTATACCTACTCAGTTCCCTATTTTATTGGGGCAGCGGGTATCGCTGTGAATACAGAAAAAGTTAAAGATTATCCCCGCGACTGGACAATTTTTGGAGAAACAGCTCTTGCTGGACGGATGCAGTTACTTGACGATATGGCCGAAGTTCTCGGTATTGCTCAAGCGACACTAGGCTATTCGGTTAATACAACTGATACACAAGAATTACAAAGAACAGCCGATTTTATTAATACTCAATGGAAACCTAATATTGTTAAGTTCGATTCTGAGGGGATGGGAAAGGCTTTCAGTCAGGGTGAATATTGGGTATCACACTCCTATCCTGAAAATATTGCAGAAGAAGTTCCTGAAGCATTTTGGGATACTATTGATTTCTTCATTCCAGAAACAGGCGGTCCTTTATATATCGATTCGATGGTAATTTTAGATAAGGCACCTAATCCTGATCTGGCCCATGAGTTCATCAATTTCTTCCATCGTCCCGAAATATATGCACTCTTTTTAGATGAGTTCCGTCACCCATCAACGCTCAATAGTGGTGTAGATAAATTTAGAAAAGTTGAGCCTTTTTATGATATGGTCAACTTAGAAAACTATGAACTTAAAGTTGATCTAGGGGAAGATTTAGAGAAATATAATAAGGTCTGGCAGACTATTCGTTACCATTGACATATTAGAATAATGGTAGCATAGTCACCCCTATGGAACAACTTGGAATATTAAGTGCTGCCCAGTGGCAAAAAGTTCTCAGCATAGGTCGTACTGTAGAGACTCCAGTACAGATAATTCTTCAAGATATCATCGAGGATAAATACAAGGAACTGGAGCAGGCTTTGCCTTTTGCTAAAATTTATTATGCGGTAAAGGCCAATCCTGAGCGCGAAGTCTTAAGCTTATTAGATCGCTTAGGAGCCAACTTTGATGTTGCTTCGGTCTATGAATTGAGACGCCTCCAAGAATTAGGGATTCCAGCTAGTAGAATGAGTTGCGGCAATACGATTAAAAAGTTTGCCGATATTGCTGAGTTCTATGCTGCTGGAATAAGATTGTTTGTGACCGACAGTGAAGGTGATTTACGTACTATTGCCAAAGCAGCCCCAGGTGTAAGGGTGATGGTACGCCTCATGACCGAAGGGGCCCAAACTGCTGATTGGCCCCTCTCCCGTAAATTTGGCTGTAGCCCCGATATGGCCGGAGATTTGATAGTTTTAGCTAAAAAATTAGGACTTACCCCTTGGGGTCTTTCGTTCCATGTCGGTTCCCAACAGCGGGATATCATGGCGTGGGACAGTGCCTTATCAAAGGTTAGCTATCTTTTTTCTTGGTTGCAGGAAAACGAGGGGATCAATCTCCAATGTATTAATATGGGGGGAGGATTCCCCGCTACCTATCAAGAAAAAACCAATCCGCTTGAAACGTATGCCAAGGAGATCACCCGGTTCTTGCAAGAAGATTATGATGGGGCACTACCCGAAATAATCATTGAGCCAGGTCGTTCTTTGGTTGGTAATTCGGGGGTGTTGGTGAGTGAAATCGTCTTAATCTCACGTAAATCGAGAACGGCTTTAGAACGTTGGATTTATCAAGATTGTGGCCGCTTTGGTGGCCTTATGGAAACCTTAGGTGAGGCCATCCACTACCCGATTTTATGTGAACGTTCGGGCCCTACCGAAGAGGTTATTATCGCTGGACCTACGTGCGACTCTATGGACACGCTCTATGAAGATTATCGGTATGAGCTCCCTTTGAGTCTTGCCGTTGGCGATCGCTTGTACTGGCTCTCCACGGGCGCCTACACTAGTAGTTACTCTGCTATTGAATTTAATGGCTTTCCCCCGTTGAGGACCTTAGTACTATGAACGAAAAAACGAAATCTATCTATGTTGATCCAAATCGTGTTACACGGTTTTTTTTCGTAATAATCCTAACGGGATTAGCCCACGGTTTGTATCAAGGAGTTCAGGACAACTTTTTAGCAGAAATTGTACAGATTAGTAAATTCGAACGTGGCATCGTCGAATTCTTTCGTGAACTACCCGGTCTCCTACTCATCTTCATTCTGGCGACTATGTATCGTTTCAGCGAAACGAAGGTGTTTAAGATTGGTATTGCTATAATGCTTACCGGTATGTTAGGTCTGCTTTTATTAGGCACAGGCAAAATTGTTGTTGTTTTGTGCTTGGTCATCTATAGTTTGGGCGAACACATTATTATGCCAATTACTAGTACTATTTCTATGCACCTGGCTAAATCAGGAAAATCGGGAGCTTCGTTAGGTATTACTTCGGCCATGAAATATGGGGGCCGAATTATTGGTTTCTTATTAGTCACTGGGTTATTCTTAATCTTCCCACGGCTAAAAATCTCTCCTTCTTCTGTAAAGAGCTACAAAATTATTTTCTTTCTAGCCACAATTCTCTTAGTTGGTGCCACATTTGTAGTGTTAGCAATGCGTGATAAAGGTACGGTAGTAAAACGGAGTCGACTCTACTTTGACCGAAAATTTAACAAATATTATGGATTAGAAATATTCTATGGAGCTCGCAAGCAGATTTTCTTTACCTTCTCCCCCTACGTCTTAATATTGCATTACGGGGCTAGTACTTCGATTATCTCATTACTGTTAGCCATATGTGCCACCTTCGGTATGTTACTCTCACCCCTCATTGGTCGATTAATAGATCGACTAGGGTACAAGTTCATTATGGTTACCGACACCCTAATTTTGATGGTAGTGTGCTTCTTCTACGGTTTTAGCCATCGTTTGTTCTCGTTTGAAGTAGCCTTTATTGTAGTCTGTGTTAACTTTGTCCTCGATTCCATCATCTCATTAGGAAGTCTTGCTTCATCGGTATATGTGCAAGATATTGCCTCTAACCCCGAAGAGATTACAGCCACGATAACTACCGGTATTTCGGTTAACCATCTCATCAGTGTTATTATTGCCCTTCTGGGTGGCTATATCTGGCAACAAACAGGTATTGAGGTGCTATTTACCCTCTCAGGGCTCTTAGGATTGGCCAACACAATATTTGCAGCAACAATTAAGAAACCTAAAAAAGCGCTCTCTACCAGCTAACCATTGAACTTATGCACTGTCTCTATCATGGCCTCTACGTTCTCAATCGGTGTTGCAGCTTGGAGGTTGTGAATGGTATTGAACACATAGCCACCATCTTTACTAAAGATCTCTAGGCGAGAGAGAACTTCCTTACGTACTTCCTCTGGTGTCCCAAAGGGGAGTGTCTTTTGGGTATCGACTCCGCCACCCCAAAAGGTGAGTTTCTTACCATAGGTATCCTTCAGTGTCTGTGGGTCCATTCCGGTTGCTGAACATTGGACTGGGTTAAGAATGTCAAAACCAGCTTCAATAAAAGAAGGTATTAAAGGTTCTACAGCTCCACAAGAGTGCTTAAAAGTCTTCCACTTGGTATGGGTATGAATCCAATCATTTAGCTTGCGATAATAAGGAGTATAGAGGGAGTTGAGGGTTTCTGTGGAACAGAACTGCCCAGTTTGGGTTCCAAAATCGGTACCGCAGATAAAGACTGCATCAACCCTGTTTCCAACTACGGCAAAGATCTTTTCAAGATTAGCAAGGGCAATTTCAGCTTGCCTTTCAAAGATTGCGTGAATGTAATCGGGTCGAGCTACCGTAGAAATATACCATTCAGTCACATCCCGTATTCCTTTTGGATGTTTCAGGTTGGGCGCTGGGACTAAGGCAATATCACCAAAAGCGGTTCCGCCAAAGTTAGCTACAATCCCCTTCCCAGTGGCTTCTGCCTTCTGTATCTCAAGGGCAAAATATTCAAGATCCTCCTCTGAGACAAAGCCAAATTCTTCTAAATTATCTTCGACATCTAAGGCCTCTTCATCAATCGGCGGCTGGCGAATAATCGTATCGAAAAAGTAGCCACCCTCGGGCATGTGCCCGCTGGCGGGTGCGCTGCGATCTCCTTCTGGGTAGATATAGGTATTCCCATCGCTCTGAGTAACTTCAAAGTTTCCAGGGACTAGGACTTTCTGTTGCCATGGAGTAACCCACTCCTTCCACTTTCCTAAAGGGAAACCAAACAGGGTGCCACGGGGAATTATTCCCACCACATCGATCTGCATTGCCTCAACTAGATCCTCCTCAATATACCCGAGCATCTGGTACGGTTCATGGACCTTTACCGGACGTTTTTCCAGTCCATACACATCACGGAGTTTCTCTATAATACTACAGTGAATCCCTGTGACTGTGGAGGAACCAAAATCTATTGGAACTGGTCCTTGTATATGATTTAGAGCTTGTTGTAGCTTTTCTTTACCGTTCATACCTACCTTCCTTATACCTGCAATGAATATGTACGTCCTATCCAGTGGTGGAAAACCAGTTCCCCCACCCCCTTTACAATTAAATTTACGACTGACGCAGCCTTAATTGGCACATCAGAGACATTGGCTATAATTGAATGCCGCCTGACGTAGTTACGGATATGGGGTAACAGATGGGACACCAGCGCATCAATATCACCACCGATATAGACTGTTCCAGGGTTTAATAAATCGATTAAGGTAGTGATCACCCAACCCAACTGTTGCCCAATCTCTTTGGTAAATGTTATTTCACTAATACTTTTGCGGTTCAGTGCCGTAATCAGTTGATCAAAAAGAGCTTGTTGCTCTTCTTCTGTAATTTTCTCGTGTACCCGCGGACTGAGAAGTTCTCCGTTCTGTACATAATACTTGTAATTCACTAGTATGCCGTTCAAGTTCAGAAACTGCTCAAGCCGACAAGCATCTGCATCAACTGAGAGACGCATATTACCAATCTCTCCGGCATAGCCGGTTGAACCGTGAAAGATAACCCCATCTTGAATAATACCTAAACCAATTCCTTCGGTAAAATAGAGAAGCATGAGGGAGGCTTTCGGTTGTGTTTCTAAAGTACATTGCCCTAGTGCAGCGAGATTGGCATCGTTCATTACTTGAACAGGGATTTCTAAAAGATCTTCGAGACGGTGCTGTATCCCAATATTTGCTAACATTGGGTTTGTACAATAGTTAATCCGGTCGTATTGCTCGTCATATAATCCAGGAACAGCCGCACCAGCTCCGATTATATCTGACGGTGTAATACCGACGGTCTCCATGAGTTCAGCAACCGCTACTCGTACTCGTTCAAACATCTCTTCGCAAGTTGAGGCGTAAATGTCCCGAAGCCAGACGTCTTTAATGGTAACATAATCGAGTGAGATCAAGGCAATGTGCATGGCCTCTTTAATACTAAAGTTCAAAGCTAAAATATAGCGGGCATGCGGAATAAATTGTATTGTTTTAGGTTTGCGCCCCCCGGTAGAGTCACCCTTTTTAGCCATACTAATAAAACCCTGTTCTTCCAGAATTTCACAAATACTGGATACAGTAGCAAAGCTGAGGCGTAAACGACGTGCTAGCACTGATTTGACAATGAGATGATCCCGTTTTATCTCAGTAAGCACTAAGCCGATGTTATTCTGTTTTAAGGCACTTTGGTTGATTGATCGCTTAGCCGTCATTCCTCTCTCCTAGGATCTTGCGACATACATGACTATAGGGTTCATCCACCACTACGGTTACATTGCGATGCAAGTGAATAAAAGAGGCGGGAAAAGCTGTCGACACCTCTGGTTCTAACAAACGTTTAATATCTTTTCCAGCTCCACTGACTAACACAAGGATCTCTTTAGCAGCTAAAATTTCAGCTATGCCGGTAGTCATTCCTGTCGTAACGTCACTTCCATTGAGCATCTGATGACCTTGGGAAGTCTCAGTTAATGAAGCCACATGAGTGTAAGGATATACTACCTGACCAGGTTCATTTAAACCAAGATGGCCATTTTTGCCGATTCCCAAAACACACAAATCAGCATATCCAGCACAGGAGAGTAAAGTTTTCATCCGCTGAACCTCCTGAGCCGGATCAGAGGTGCCACAGAGGGCATGGTAGCGCTCTGGAGCAATACCGAGGGGAGTTACAACATGACGGCGAAGAAACGCATCACACGTCCCTGGATGGCCTTTTGGCAGGCCAACCCATTCATCTAACGCATGGATAACCATATGTGCCGTCGTCAGTTGTTTTTCCTTAATATCTTTGACCCAAGCATCATAAATATCTGCAGGGGAAGCCCCTGTAGCTAAAGTAAAGAAGGCCTCATTCTTGGCCTGCAAGGTATTGATCAGTATGGTGACAGCCGCTTGGACATAATCTGCATGGCTGTCACTACAAATCCATCGAATAGAACTCAAAGTTTAGCTTTCCTTCTTTTGATTCCTTCTTGTAGCCAGAGATCGACTGGTACTTCTACATCTGAAGTAAATGGCAAATGAATTTTTTTACCCGTGCCAGCTGAAGCATAGGCTGCATATATCACTTCAAGAACTGCTCGGCCATCTTCTCCAGTTACGAGCGGAGTTTTGCCGTTGCGAACACAATCGATAAAATGCATCAGTTCATGTGGGTAACCTTGGTTAAAGACCTCTTCAAACATCGTAAAACTCCAGCCCTTGGAGTCACCAGCCTTCTCAGCAACGTAACCATAGCCATTGAGACTATACGTTAAGGCTGAATTCCCTTGGAATAGATCGGCATAGGCAACACCTGCATCGCCATAGACTTCAATCTTGTCATCCATACCGCCGTGGCGGGCCCAACTGTCTTCGGCTACACCGATGACATTATCTTCAAACTCAATTACCACGACTGTGTTGTCTTCACCTTTTGAACGGTGAGTATGGAGTACAGATTGCATGGTGGCAGAGACTGATTTGATTTTAGGATTTCCACCCAGTACCCAACGCATCCAGGCGATCGCATGACATCCCATATCCATCAGTACGCCACCACCTGATTGACTGACATCATAAAACCAGTCGCTGTGAGGCCCCGAGTGTTTCTCACTATTCTTTAACATGTAAATCTTACCAACTGCATTCTCATCAGTGACTAACGTTCGAACACGTTCATATTTAGGGGCAAAACAGAGTTCTTCAGCATACATCAGTAACACATTGGCTTTTTTACAAGCGGCAATCATCTCATCAGCTTCGGCTAAGGTTATACATAAAGGTTTTTCAATAATTACATGTAACCCTTTCTTGGCCGCTTTTAGAGTAGCCTGATGGTGTAAGAAGTTAGGGAGACAAATATCGACAACATCACAATCGGTTTCATTGAGCATCGTGTCATAATCGGTAAAATAGGCTGGTATATTATATTGACTGGCAAATGCGGCGACGTTAGCTTCATTACGACTAAAAACAGCCACAATTTCAGCATCGGGGATAAACCGCATATAAGATTCCATGTGAATGTGGGCGATAAACCCGCTTCCAGCTAATGCTACTTTTGTTTTTCTCACTTCAATCCTCCTCAAAATAGTATCATTGGTTCTAGTATTCGAATCAATTCTGCATCTTTTGCTCTCGGCCATACATGAAGATAATTACCAAGAGAATAGTTCCAAATAAGACCTGACGCATACTCTGGTCAATTCTAATCGTCACTAAAAAGCTCTCCATAAGCTGCAATAAGAAAGCTCCGATAGCCACGCCAATATAGGTCCCCTTACCACCACCGAGTGAAGTTCCTCCAACTACTACGGCTATAACCGAGATTAAGGTAAACTTGTCACCGAGAGAGATGTTATAGACTGATGATAAATAACCGAGGTACAAGAAGCCGGTAATACCGGCGATCATGCCGCTAAACCCATAGAGTAAGGTCCGTAACCTTTTTACTTTTACCCCAGCTAAGCGAGCTGCATAATCGTTAGTACCCATGGCCATCAGTTTCACACCAAAGGTGGTATTATTCATTAAATAATGTAAAAAGACGGCAAATAGAATCCAGATATAGAGAATGCCCGGAATCCCTAAAACCTTGCCTGTGATAATTTTCTGTAATAATTTTGAGGCTCCCGGAACTCCAATTCCACCGGTGATGAACCGGATAATCGCAATAATTACAATCGACATACTCATCGTCATAACTAACGGGGGAATTCTAAAATGGGTCACTCCCACTCCGTTGACTAACCCGAGCAAGAAAGTTGCTACCATTACTGCCAAGAGGGCCAGAATGAGTTTGGAGTCTTGCTTTTGAGAAACTACGCCGCCGATGATTGCCCCTAAGGTGACAAAGCGACCCACAGAGAGATCGAGTCCATTACCGCCACCGAGGATAATGAGGAACTGACCCCCTGAAACAAGACCAACAAATGAGGCTACAACTAAGATATTAACGATTAAACCAAAACTAGCGAAACCGGGGGAAACAAGGTTTCCGATAAGCAGTATTAAAAAGCACAAAAACAGTGCTATGACAGTAGGATTTCGAAATCCTAGACGCACCTTACGTAAGGTTAAAGATGAGTTTTTCATACCTTTTTCCTCCTCTTCAACTGTGCTCGACTCGTATTTTGTTTAGTGAGTTGTCCACCAGCAGCCAAAGCTAGAATTATTATCAAGCCCTGAGCGAGAACCTGATAATTTACACCCAGCCCAGCAAAGAAAATTACATCATTGATTAGTTTCAAAACAATAGCTCCCAGAATACTACCGAGGAACCCTCCGGCACCTCCGGCAAGGGAGGTTCCTCCCAAGGCTACCGCGCTAATAGATTCCAATTCATAACCACTCCCTGATAAGGGATTGCCGGTGACCGTCTCAGCAACAATACAGATAGCGGCCAAGGAGGCAAAAAACCCACATAACATGTAGCTCTGTATCCGGAGTTTATTGACCGGTAGAACCGATTCATACGCACCATGGATGTTCCCACCGCATGCTTTTAATTGGGTGACAAAACCCGTTCTTTTTAGGTAGTAAACACCTAACAAAAGGAGGGCCAAGAGATACACGCTGAATGGTATACCAAGAAACGTTGACGAATAGACAGTATACCAAGAAAAAGGGACTTCCCCGCCTGATTGGTGCAGAACGCGCAAGGCTAGTCCTCCCCACACAATCTGGGTCCCGTAGGTTGAGATAAGAGGCGGAAGGCGTAAGTAGGTTACTAACAGTCCATTTACAAACCCTGCGGTGATGCCAACCCCAATTCCGGCTAGAATGGCTATAGGAACTTGGAAAGGGCTACCACTTAAAGACATCAGCAGTCGGACGGTTACTACATTAACTAAAGCTAGTAGGGAACTCACCGACATGTCTAATCCACCACCAAGAATAACAAAGGTTTGGCCTAGGGCAACCAGTAAGAGAGGCATCCAAAGGCGAAATTTGGTTGTCAAATTGTAAGCTGAGTAATAGTTTCTTCCAATAAACCCTAACATTATAAAGAAAAAAATGAGGATTATCATAGACAGGAAGTAGGGTTTCCGTGGTAATGATTTAGAAAATTGCAGAAATGTTTCTTTTTTCGATTTCATCTATTATACCTTTATTCAACTGCAATATGCTTTTTTCGGGAATCCAACGCAGCACGATAGAGTTCAACTTCATTGAGTCGTTCCCCGACCAACTCATCAACGATTTGACCACTGTCAAAAACTAAGACCCGATCAGTATTGTTTAATAATTCTAAATCTTCACTTGAGTGCCATATTACAGACATTCCTGCATCACATAGGGTATGCATGATATCGTAGAATTCTTTGGTTGCTCCGACGTCAATCCCTTTCATTGAATCATCAAGCAAAAGGATTGCGGGTTTAGTCATGAGCCATCTCCCAATAACAATTTTCTGTTGGTTACCACCACTGAGAGAATTAGCCGGATCAGAGAGCTTTCCAAACGTAGTCCTTATTTGGCTTAGCAGTGGCAATATCTCTTCATTCATCCGCTTACGTGAAAATACTTTGCGATTAAATTTAATAAGCGAGCTGATAATGATATTTTCAAAGATAGGACGTTCAGAAAAAACTCCCGCCTTTTTACGGTCTCCTGAGATATAGGCAAGAGAATGATCCATCGCCTTAACCGTCGTACTTAAGTCTACCGGTTTTCCTCCTAGTTCCACAGACTGGGCTTCAAACGGAATAGAGCCAAAGAGTGCTAACAACACTTCAGTCTGTCCCTGCCCTTGCAGTCCTCCCAAACCAAGAATCTCTCCTTTCTTTAGGTGAAAGGAGACATCCCTAATTCGTTTTCCTGTTAGGCCGTTTACCTGGAAAACGGTTTCAACATCCTTAAAATCCATATGTGCACGCTTGCGTTCAAGTAACTCTTTATCCCCAACCATCATGTGGATGACTTGGTCTCCGGTTACATCTTTAACAGCAACGGTGTTGACCAACTTACCGCTTCGCATGATTGTGACACGATCTCCTATTTCGGTAATCTCTTCCATCTTATGCGATATTACAATGGTAGAGACTCCAACGCTTTTGAGTTCTCGTAATATAGAGAAGAAAGCATCTACTTGTTGCTTATGGAGTGAAGCAGTAGCTTCGTCAAAGATGATAATCTTTGGTTTACGGGCTAACGCTTTCGCAATTTCAACAATTTGCTGCTCATCAATCGGTAGGTCAGCTACTGTCTGTTTCACATATTCTTCATCCAAAGGCAACACATTTTTAAAATACCCCAAATAATGGAGAGCTGTTTCTGTGCTGGCCTTACGATCAACTAAACCGAGGGATTTCTCCCTCGGTTCAATGCCTAGCATAATGTTTTCTTCGATGGAGAGTTGGGGGATTAAGCTCAATTCTTGGTATACAACTGCGATACCTCTTCTTTTGGCTTCATTGGGGCTCATCAAACTAACAGGAACACCTTCAATTTCGAGTTCGCCCGCATCGGGGGCTACTACACCAGCAATAATTTTACATAGTGTACTTTTCCCACAGCCATTGACGCCTACAAGATAGTGAATTTCACTCTCCTGCAGGGAAAAATTCATATTATCGAGTGCTACGACTTCGCCGTATCGCTTACTGACACCCGTAGCTTTACATACAACCATACCAACTCCTCACCAATTTATTACTTAAAATACGATTCAGCTGTAGCTCTTGAAATCTTTCCATCGACTGCAAAGTAGTCAGGTTTGTCTTTATACTCATTCCACACTTCGTCGAAGTTCTCGTTTGTAACTACCACTGGAATAGGCAGGTAGATGGTATTGCCATAAGGTCCTTCAAGGATTCCTTCTTTTAGTTCTCTACCCTGAGCAAGCAATACCGCTACATGAAGAGCAGAAGCCATACAGGCTGGTGGATTGGCGACACCAATGGTATCTAAACCTTGTTCCTTCCAACGGCGCATGAAACCAACTCTTGCTTCACCAACACAAACAATATCATCTCGACCGGCATTCTGCAAAGCAGAAAAAACACCTTCAGTCATTCCGTCCTGAACCCAAACACCATTGATGTTAGGGAAGGTGGCAAGCATATCTTGCATGGCGGACATACCAATTGCGCTGTCCCACTCACCACTGACTTCATTTAAGATTTTGATGCCAGGATATTTGCCAAATACTTCTTGATAACCACTCATTCGTGCAGTATTAGCAGGGTGTCCGGTAACGCCATTAATCGCAACTACGTTTCCTTTATGATTGAGTTTATCAGCCAACCATTGGGATGATGTCATTGCCCACACTTTCTGGTTGATCGCAACGTTTACGGTATCCGGTGAAGCTACTTCAGTATCGGTAGCCACAATGGTTATACCTTGCTTCTTTGCTTCTGCAAAAACTGGATTGAAAGCTCTGGCATCAGCTGGGTTGACCAAAATAATATCACACCCACGTGCCATAAGGTTTCTAATCTGGTCAATTTGGCCTTCAAGGCTTACATCAGTACTTTGGACAATAACTTCACTGATAATACCTTCAGCTTTGTACTTTTCGGCTTCAAGAAGAGTTTCATCAACCATCTGTGTCCGCCATTCACTCCCGACCCAGTTATTGCTGATCCCAACAACAAAACCTTCCGCTTTCTTTTCTTGAGCTCCGGCTGCGAAAACCATTCCGCAAACGAGCAACAAAAGTCCTAATGTTACTAGTACTTTTTTAGTCATACCGACCTCCTTAATTTGTATTGATCAATTGATCAATCTTCGAATATATCAGAGACCCTACTAGGGTTCTGTAAACTTCTCACTTTTCATACTGGCAATACTAAAGTAGCAGCTCCTACCATCCCAGCTTCGGCACCTAAACTTGCCTCTACTAACGCAAACTCTTTATAAAAGATACCGCTCTGCATATTTTCAGTTATTTTTTGATTCACTAAATCGAACAATGAGCTCATCGCCCCTCCTCCTAAAATGACCATTGAGGGGGAGAAGATATGGACCAGGGTCCATAAAGCGCGACCCACACGTTCCACCCACTGGTGAACTAGGAATTTACCGCTTCCTTGCAGTCCTCCTTGTGCCACCAAATCTTGAAAATCTTCGAACCCAAGCGCTTGGGCTTGTTGAGTAAGTGCCAACCCAGAGGCTAAGCCCTCTAGACACCCGTCACCTCCACAATAACACTCCCCTTCACCGGGAGCAACGAGGATATGACCAAATTCGGGGTGACCAAAGTTTTCTGTTTTAAATAATTTTCCGTTATGGAGAACTGCTCCACCGACGCCGGTTCCAAATGTTAACATCAATGCATTTCGGACAGGCTTCTCTTTCTTGTGGGCAAAAACTTCCCCAAGCAACGCTACATCGGCATCATTTTCGAGTCTTACAGGACAACCGTATCGATCGCTTAAAGTTGCAACGATAGGGGCATTTTCCCAGCCAGATAATGTATACGGATTCTGCACAACTCCTTTTTCAGTATCTAAAGGACCTGCGCAACCAATACCGATGCCGGTCAAAGTAGTAGTATTGCCAAGTAATTCATCAACTGCTTCAAAAATTCTCACAATTGCTTCAGAAAACGGAGCCTGTGCATGCGTTGGTATAGTTGAAGATGCAATAAATCGCCCTGTTTCATCAAACAGTCCAATTGCGATCTTCGTACCACCAATGTCTATTCCTATTATCTGCTTCAAGATTACCTTCCACCCTTTATTCCAACACTTATTATAACTGTTAAAATAAGTATGTCAAGTTAAAATAGTACAAAGTTTTAGCGAGACTACCCCGAATAAGATTTTTTCTTCTCATTCTTCAAATGATTATTTCCTGTATGGATAAAACCGTGGTTTAATGAATTAAGACTAGGGAGAAAATCCCTGAAGGAGAAAGGAAGAGGAAGCCCGTTGTTTGTTAGTCACTTTCAATGACTTCCTCTTCACCAATACATATGAGAACAGTATCACCAGTCCAGCTTAAATTCAAGAGAATTGCCATCCATCCTTGAGAAAAGGTAATGGCAAGATGCTGTGTAGTACCTGTCTTAGACCGCTTGAGTATGCATTCTTGCGGAAGAGGAAAAAGCGGTACACAGGCGAAGATGGCCCAGCGACAGAAACGATAACCGTTGTCGTTGGCCATTGCCTTCAAGATGGTCACTATTCCACAATCTTTTCTGATGAAATTGTCAAGAACAAGCAGTATTGCATCGCTGACATACGCTCTGTGTTGGAAAATAAGGCAGATTGCTCGCTGGCAAGCCCACGAACGAGAGCTTACTGGAAGTCTTGGTTCAGGGGAGTATGGGATGCTGTGATCCAGAATATTCAGCGATACATTGGCAGTACCGTTTCTGAAAACGACATCGCAAGCATGCTACATGCCTTCCTGAAAAAGTGTGGTGAAGATTGGCTCAGGTATGTGCTTGATCTCTTTTCTACTGAATGTAACAACCTTTGCATGTTCTTTGATCTCATCTCTCCTACGATCGGAATTGGGAGTGAAAAACTGCGCGAACTTCATGTAGATGAGGGTGCAGATGCTCTGTGGAGAGGTACAAAGCCTCCTTGAGGAGATAAAAACCGATGGAACTGAAAGAATTGACGCCTAATGAACAGATGAAATACAACACAGCCAAGGAGGTTATTGACCTTGGGAGTACTGAAACTGCTATCCGACGAGGTAAGACGAAACTTGGATGTACCAGGAAAACGCTTCTCAAGTACATGAAATGGTATGAAAGCGAAGATCTCTCGTTGTTTAGCCATCATAACAAGGGTCACAAACCAGTAACTACAAAACCAGAGGAAACGAGAAAGCTAATCAAACAATTGTACAAAGAGACATACTACAGAGCAAGTTTTACCCATTTTTCAGAGATCCTGAAGGAGGATTACAACATTGCTATTTCGGATGGGACTCTCCACGCAATCCTGAAGGAAGCATATTTCGTCTCTCCCTGCTCAAACAAAGCCACTAAGAGGAAGATGGAGAAGAAGTTAAGGCTTATTTCGAGAAAAGAGAACCTCAGTAAAACTGAAAGCGAGCATGTCAATGCTGCATTTTCTATGCTTGATGATGCTGATGCGCATCCTAGGAGGTCGAGGAGCAAGTATTTCGGTGAAATGGTTCAGATGGATGCCAGCGAACTTGTGTGGGTTGCAGGTGCCGTAAAATGGCACCTGCATGTTGCCATAGACGACGCAACCAGTGAGGTGGTGGGGGCCTGGTTTGATACACAAGAAACCTTACAGGGCTATTACAACGTGCTGTACATGATTCTAAAACTGTATGGTATTCCCTTTCTATTCAGGACTGATCGTAGGACTGTATTCGAATACAGCTTGCTGAGCAAGCCTGATGAAGAAAAGGATACCTTTACGCAGTTTTCTGCTGCTTGCAAAACGCTTGGTATAGAGCTCGAGACAACCTCTATAGCACAACATAAGGCGCGTGTCGAAAGGCTCAATAAAACCCTTCAGGGCCGTATTCCTGTGGAGTTTATTCGTCAGGGCATTACTACTATTGAAGCAGCAAATGCCTTCCTTTGGGACTATGTGCCTAAGTTTAATGCACAATTTTCTCTTAAAGATGAGAAAGATCTTAATACCAGCACATTCCTTGACTCCCCTTCTGAGGCTGAGATTAACTCAATCCTAGCGGTGGTCTCACAGCGCACCATTGATGCTGGTCACAGCATTAAATACCACAATACGTACTACCAGCCCTGTCTCCACAACCCAAGCGGCCTGCGTCCAAGATTTTTTCTAAAAGGGACAAAAGTTTTTGTCATCAAGGCTTTCGATGGAACGCTACTTGCTAGCATCAAGGAGGAAATTTACATCCTTAAAGAGGTCGAAAAGAGAAAAATTCACAGTAAAGAGTTCGATCCCGAACCGACACCCATCCACACAAAAAAGAAGCAATGCAAGCCGGCCTCAGATCATCCTTGGAGGACGAAATTACTCTCTCCTAGGGTGCTCGAGACCCATATTGCCAAGCCGAGGGAGAAATACTAAGTATGAAACACAAATGCTGGTACAATAAACGTAAAGCCCTCTACTCGCTCCAGGAAGACGATGTCTTCTCCAGCGAAGAACTTGATCTGTTAATGCAACGCATCAATGAAGAGCTTGAATATGCTTCATCCGACATCCTTCGGGTCTGGGAAAAAGAGTCCAAGAACAACAAGCATACTGATTATTAGATCATGTAAGAGGAGGAAAAAATCATTTTCGGGTTACAGTTAAAATAGTACAAAGTTTTAGCGACACCATTTTCTCATGTTAGATCACTGATAAACCAAGCCCCTTTCGAGAGTTACTACATATTATAGTTTCTGACGGTACCCGGCTTTATTGCCTTTCCACTTTTTGCACTCTCAATGGCTGCAAAACATAGGGCGAGGCTATCGAGGTTGTTTCTTCCACTATTTTCGGGCTCACGTTGCTCTTCGATAGCACACAAGAGTTCGGCCATAGCCCCATGGAACCCATCAGGAAACCAAGTCCCTTCTAAATCTGGAGATGCAACGCCTTCATTAGTATGCAGGACCACCTTCTGTTCATTCAGATCGGGCCCGAAGCTACGTAGGGTCCCCTTACGTCCAATAATTACCGTCCAGTCCTCTTCTCCAAATAAGGTGTCGGCATTGAAGGAGATGCTCCCAACCGCATGTTTATAGGAGAGGGCAACTTGAGCTAGCATAGGGGGTTTTACTGTTTGCTCGGGAAAATACTCAGTTACAGCATAGACATTTTTCACCTCTTTGGCACGCATAAAGGTCGTCATCATGTCAAACCAATGAATCCCAAAGTCAAAGAGAATCAGATTATGAATATCTTCGAAAGGAGTTCCAGCAACCCAGTTATGGTTCCAACTAATGTGCATATGGACAGCTGCCACTTCTCCGATTAAGCCGGCAGCTATAACTTGGCGCATATAGGAGAAGTGGGGTGCCCACCGTCCATTCTGGTTAACGGCTATTTTTACATTCGCCTTAACACTCGCCTCTACCAAGCGCTCACCAGCGTCTAGGTCCATCACAAAAGGTTTTTGGCTGAGGATGTGCTTCTTGGCTTCTACTGCTTCCACCATCATGGGATAGCGGATTTTCGGGTGCGTGGCAAAGTCGACAACTTCGATATCATCCCGCTTCAGCACCTCTTTATAATCACTATAAACTTTCGCTTCAGGAAAATAATTCCGACGAGCATTGTTTGCTGCCTCAAGATTAGTGTCACACAAGGCCACCACACGATAACCAGCCTTTTTATAAGCACTCAAATGGTGGGTTGTGATACCACCACAACCCACTAGGGCAATATTTGGATTATACTCCTTTGGATCTTGTACCAAGTATGGTAATTGGGGCGCTGCAATCATTTCTGTTGCTGAACGCTCCCCTAACCCATAGGTTTTAGCATCATCTTTTTTGCTCATCTCTTTTCCTCTACCACTTGAAATTACTCAAATCCACACGCTGCTTTGTAATCGCACTCTCATAGGCGGCATCGACAATGACTTGCCCAATTCGGCTAATTTCAGGACTCACGGGCCCCTTGATAGCCTCCGAGTTCTCAATACAATGGATACAGTATTCAATGGGATCCCTATGGGGTGCTTTTAGCTCATCGACGTCGAGCACCTTCCCTTCCGGATACTTCTCTGTCTGCACCCGTATGGTTGGTTCATAGTCGTAGCTACTGATGGTTCCCTTTGATCCCACAATGACAAAACCACATTTCGGTTGTGGCTGATGTACCCAAGGGTCAGTAAAAGTACCCCAGCGGGTCTCAAGTCTCGATAAGCCCGTCTCATACCTAACAATGGTGATGCTATGTTCATCAACTTCCAGTCCAGCAGGTTCATCCATGATAGAGAGAACTTCTAGAGGTTTACGCCCATCGTGGTACCAGGTTCCAAGAGTTGCCCCGTAACCTAGGTAATCGAGTAAAGAACCACCTCCGGCCTCTTTTTTATAAAACCATGAGTGAGGTTTTTCTTGATTAACTTCATCTAATGTTGTTTCAACTTTATCGGCTCTATGCCAAAGTGGTCCACGGTTACCATCGTAGTAGTGAACCTCTAGCACATTACCAATTTCCCCTTCATCGATAACTCTTTTTGCTGTCACATGGGATGCCACCCAAGCCAACGGCCAGTTAACCATCAGATATTTATTATGACGTTCCATGCTTTTCAGAATCTGGTCGGCCTCGGCAAGAGTCGCTGCAAATGGTTTTTCAAGGATAACATGCACGGGATAATGCGAAACTTTTTCAACCCACTCTCCATGTTCTGCAGTAGGGGGACAAAGAATTACAATATCGGGTTTAGTTTGTTCAATACATGCCTTATAATCGGTAAAAACCTGATCTTCACGCAATCCAAAATTTTCAATCGCAGTCTCCATCGTTGAGCGATCTGAATCTGCAATACCCACTATTTCAACATTTGGATGTTCAAAAGCCTTTCTTAAATTATCGCCCATGTGCATATGAGCAAAATTTATACCAGCAATTCTCCAGCTCTTCTTCATGTAAAACCTCCACATATAAAATGTTGGACTATTGAATATATCTATATAGCCCCTACTATCCAGAGTATCATAATTATAAGATCTTGCAATACTCCCCCTACAATAAGGGAGATCGATGGTAAAATAGAGCTACATGCGCTCTTTAAACGGGACTCGACGGTTAGGGCAGCGCTCTCTTTCACAGTAGGCACAGCTTTCGTAATCGCTATCAGCTGAGGCAAAGATCAGACCAGATATGGTCTTATTGGGGACCATTAACGAACTCTCGGTTAGACTTACTCCTACCTGAGAACCACCACCGAGAATTTCAAACAATCCTTGCATCTGCTGGATTGGCCAAATGTCAACATTGCCTGAGCCGGGATTCACGCTGAGAGGTTTAGTTATACCGAGATGTTCTCTGCAATAGCTAAACATCGCCTTGCGTGCTTGGGCTAGAGCTTGATTTTTCACCATATCTAGCCAATAAAAAGCGAGCATATCTAATGAAGCTAGATCAAAGGTTTCCATCTCAGCGCCACACGTAGTTACATAGCCTATCACCCGATGGACATCTTTCAATACTTTGAGAGCTTTCCCCTCAAACTGAATGTCACCAATGGTAATTGTCGCCAGCCCATCATGTATTCCGTGGCTATCAATGAACAATTCCTGTAACAAGACTTTAGGTTGCAACTTTTGAGCTGCCTCGTCATACAGCGCAAGCGCATCGCTTTGTGCATCGTCAATATTGTCAAAGCGGATACTTCGCTTATAACGGGTCAAAGAGGGGGTAAATGTGGGTGTTAGGATAATAGACTTAGTTTCCATGTAGCATAACCTTTTTAATAATATTATGGATTTAAAGTGCACGAGGAAGGGGAACCGGCAACGCGTTTCCACTCACCTTGTAAAAGAGAGACGGCATCAACATCAGGTGAGTAGATACACATCACTCCAGGTTCTATGGTTGTAGGAAGATCACTCTCTTGGATCTTAATATGTGGTCCCACCACATCTACCAGGTAAGCTTTATCTGAGGTGGTCGGGATAAATCCCTTCATGCGCAACATCTGTGCAGAGACTGTGGTTAAAAATGATTGAAGTGCAGATAATTCAAACGCCTCTAATGGTAAGAATGTACAATTCTTAGGTCGCCCATGGGTGCCCCATCCCTGATAACGACTCGCATCGCCAATAGTGATGGGTTTGGTAGTACCAGACGCCTCTAATTGTGACACCATGTTTGGAGACACCTTACCGAAGGAGGTCTTGAATAATGGTGCAAGCGGTCTCAAACCCTCTACTTGCGTTATAATCTCAGTCAAGGTTGCTTCATCCACTAAATCGGTTTTGTTGAGGATAAACCAATCACTAAAAACAACTTGCTCTTCAAGGGTTTTGAGGGCCTGAGAGAGCAAGAGATAGCGTTCGGCATCTAATACACAAATCATACCACCATATGAAACTCGATCTTTTGTGCGTTGTTGGATAATAGAGACTATCTCGAGTAGTGGTGCTGGTTTTGCTAACCCTGAGGCTTCGACGATAATAGCATCGAGTGGGTATGCAACCATAGCTTCTACAGCGTTAATAAAGGAGCCTGAAAGACAACTACAAAAAATTTGTCCGCCAGAAAAGCTGGTGGAGGCTACCACCTCACCACTCCCTTTTACTAAAGCACTATCGACGGTAATTGCCCCAAAATCATTGAGAACCAAGCCCACTTTTTTATCACTCATCTGCTCTAAGAGGCTATTTATAACCGAAGTTTTCCCTGAACCCAGAAACCCGGTAAACAAATAGAGAGGAATGCTTTTCCCTCCCATTATACTACCTCTAAGATTTTCTTGGTCAGCTCTTCACGACTAGGAATAATTGAAGAAAAAGCTAACTTCCCATTGATGTAGATACTCGGCAATTGTTTAACGCCAACTTCTCGACAGCGGGCAATGTTTTGAGGAACAGTATATTTGTACTCAATAAGATCTACTTCAATCTCCATCGCTGCTACCGTATCTTGAGCAGCTGCCCACATGTAGGTACAAGCAGCGCAGGTCGCTGAATCGAGTGTAAAAACTTCCACCAAGGGCTTTTCCAGATTTTCATAATCCGGCAGCTCTTCTGTAAATTCAATCTCTTGCCCCTCATAATTTTCTACCATCTTACGAGCACTTTCTGTCTCGTGTACTGCGTGTTCAACCGCAATAGTATTTTCAATGGGGGTATCATAGGGCATATCGCAT
>Ga0265295_1003939_pt1 | contig 20659 bp, 14 predicted proteins | sample Munlansysbiofilm_FD_192503 | JGI IMG/M metagenome (GOLD analysis project Ga0265295, IMG submission 192503) | Leachate microbial communities from a municipal landfill in Southern Ontario, Canada - Methane capture system biofilm | ecosystem: Engineered > Solid waste > Landfill > Unclassified ... | reverse complement strand
AACCGTGACGGCGGCTGCCGATGAAGCCGATTTCATGAATCCACCTCTTTCACTGCATTCTTCTGCCAATCATGGGACCCCGCCCTGCAACGCCACCTCATTCTCATGGCAAATCCTTGTAACCGCGTTCCGGGGCAAGAGACCGTCGCATGTCCCGTCAGATGCGTCGCCACTCCCGGGCCGCCCCTCTGCGATATTCACCAGGCTGGACATGACCTGAACCGCGCCGACAAATTTCGGCACATACTCCAGCGTTTCGCGGGCCAGGACAACGGACGTGGATTCTTCCAGGCGGCATATCGCGATCAGCTCCGAAAGCGTTCCCGCGCCTGTTTGCTTGAGCGCACGGGACATTGCGCCTTCCCCGCAATTGTAGGCGGCCAGGGCCAACGGCCAATCCTTGAACCGCTTATGCAAGGCCGCCAGATAGGCTGCTGCCGCATATGTCGATTTGCGCACATCAAAACGCTCATCATCACTTTCGGTGATATTGAGCCCAAACCTGAGCGCCGTGTCCGGCATGATCTGCCAGAGACCGGCCGCGCCAGCAGAGGAAACCGCCTGAATCTCGAAACGACTCTCGACCAGCGGTAAAAATGCCAGCTCCCGAGGAAGATCGTACTTTTCAAGAGCGTCAAGGATCACTGGCAGATACTGCCGGGCCCTACTCAAAATGAATGCGAGCGCCCCTTTTCCTCCATGCAAGTTGTGCACAAAACGCTGCATGGTTTCAGTCTCTCCCGGCGGCAACCAGTTCAGCACCGCCGACTCTCCTTCACGAATGGCCGGCGCTCGGGTAGACTCCGTCGGCGTTGGCAACGCGGATGAACCCCATAACTCCTGGGATGCGACCACTGATCGCGAAGATCCGGCGACAATATCCCAAGCTGGCTCAAGAACTGTACGGTTGACCACGACAGCCCGCGATACCACGGGGCCAGCTGCATCCATCACGTTGCCTTTTTTCCAAGCGCAACTCGTCATGAAAAGAAGACACAGACTCACCATGAACAAATCGCTGCCCAATATTCTTCTTTTCATATTCAGGGCAACGCATTGGTCATTCACCATTGAATATGCCAGAAGTGGCAATTTCTCATGACACTCAAAACAATGTTTCGGGCAAAGAAAAACTGCATACCTCAGGATCGAATGGGTTTGCCTTGTTTCGGAATTGGATAAGAAATTGCGCCCATTTCCCGTTTTCGTACAATTCAACAATGCACTTATTTCCTTCCAGCAGCTTGACTTTACCGTTCTGCAATAGGCGAAAAAACGCCCAATCCCCACGCACCTCCTTGAATGCCCTGACTGTGTGCACATCCGTCATGGCCAAAGAAGCCTCAGGAGACTGCCCTGCATCGAGCGGCCAGACAAGATTCGCGCCCTGAACCGGCCCGTGCCAATAGCTCAGCACCTTGTTCCCATGAGAAAGTTCAACTTGCTTGAGTTTTACGTCGAGAGCATACGGCTCGATGAGGAAACTGATGCCTAAATCATTATCGGAAATAAAAAAGGCATCCTGAATTTTACGAACTCGCTGCAATTGCTCAATTGATTTTTTCGAAATTGGCAGCGAACACCCCAGAACAGGACGAATTTCTCCATTTTTTGAGACGAATGGCCGAATATATGTGTCATGAAATATGTCAAATACCCCTGCCTTTTTGAAAAAATTCGCAAACTCAACAAGATTTGCATCCAGATCACTATCTATGCGTAGTGGATAAAGTTCCTTCAGTCCTGCATTGTACACATTCAGTACAGAATCATGATAGACCGATTCAATGATCGATGCAGCTTCTGCAAGCATCTGTTTCAAGCCTCCCGTGGACACAGTGGAGTACCATTTTCGCACAGGCGCTGGGAGCCTTTCCGCAGCGCTGCTGAGCGAATGCAAGGTGCCGTCCCGGTCCTCGGCGATGTCCTGCAAGGCAGCAAGCAACTGCTTGCTTCTGTTGTTGCTGTCATTGACCCTTCGAAAAAGAAGACCTGCGTCCCTCATGGCGTCATGAACCCCCTTGAGAGCCGGAGCAGGATTTCCCTCTGCATCGAGGAGACTGTCAAGATGCTTGAAAGACTGAGTGACCAGCTGCGCGTCCCGTAGCGCCTCCCGGGCAACCTTGGTGCGCGCCTGCGCTACAACGTCCAAAACGCTTTCGGTGGCAGCTTTGGCAAGCGCTGTTCCGGCCACGCCCGTCAATTTCCTGGTTCCCCGCTTGGCCGCCTGCTGCTCCACGGCACTCTCCAGTCCGCTTTCTTGTTTTTCCTGCGCGACAAAAGTCGTATTTTTGCGCAATTCCCGAAGCATCAGCACCACCGGCGATACTCCGGAACCAAGCTGTTCCGCGAGGTCAGCGGCACCGACCATGCTCCTGGGAGTAAAAACTCGAAGTTCCTGTAAGGCCTGATTCCAGTGACGCGCATAGTCTTTAAAATACAAGACTCTGACGTCCTTGGAAATTTTCTCCACGTCGAGGGCACTGAAAAGCATGGACTCGGGCCCGAATACCCAGCTGTCTTCCGTCAACTCCTGAATGATTTCGGGGCAGCGTTCCATGGTATATTCGTGAAAGCCTTCAAGCGTATACAGATAAGGAATGGCGTACGTGTCCCCGGAAAATGCGGAGATACGGCCGCCGAAAACTCCATGAAATGTAAATGGCGAGTTCCCGCCCTCGGAGGCTTCTTCTTTCATCTGCTGATAGGCCAGATGCGAAAGCGGCTTTTTGAGCAAAGCCGTTCTTGCTTTGGCAAGGGTCTGTTCGTCCGGAGAAACGGGCGAAATGCCCTCTTCAATCAGGAAGGACATATGCCGCATCAACGTGCGCTGGTCCGCCACTCCTCCAGGATAAAGTTCGGCCCATCGCCTCTCCAGCCACTCATTGAGAAACCTTTCGCTCAATTTTTCGGGCTGACAGAGCATCAAATAAGCCCGAAGGGCCGACTTCAGGGCACCCAGATCGTCCAGGGACTCACCCATGGTATTCACGGCCATTTCTCGCACTCTCGGCAAGAGGCGTGCGTTCAAAACCCCGGTATAGGCACGTCTTGTGGCCCCCTCGAAAACATCACCCTGATACAAGCCCAACCTGCGCGAAAGGAATGGATCCTGGTGGCGGTCATAAACCGTCAAGGCCTTCTCCAAGGGCGCAAGTTCGGGCAAGATTTTCAGAGCGTCTCCGGCCTCAAGGTGCGCCTGCTGTTCCCGTTTGAAATCATTTGCTATGACCTCCAAGAGCTCCATCCGGCGAAAATTGTCCTTGAAACTGAACGCAAGAAGAGACACGCCCGCAATAAGCACAACGCCCGCCGCCAACTGCGTGCCAAAGCGGCGAAAACGCAGCATCCAGATGTGCTCCCGGTCGGCATCCGCCAGTCCGGCCTCTGGAATGACGAACCCTTCAAGCAATCGCAGCAGGAAAAAACCCTTCGCGTAATCGCCCAAAAAGGATTGAAAACCGCTTTGATAAGCGAGTTCTCCTTCGCGAGCGGCGCCAGGCATCACATCCGAGGAAGACAGGGCGCTCGAAAAGAAAAACCCCCGAAACATGACCGGCCGATGATAGCGGGAGGGCCCAAACGCCTCGAAAATAAGATCCTGGATCCTGGAACCCAGTGCAGCCAGTTCCTGTGGAAAGCGAAACATCCTGGCCCGAGCGAAGCAATCCCTCTCCTGATGGATCTTCGTGATTATCTGGGCGTTCAGGGTCTGCATCAGTTCATGAAGTTCCTGACGCGTCGCGTCCAAATCCATGACGCTTGCGCGAGCGGAGCAGCCGAATATCTGCTCGCGCTCGTTCCGGGACAAATGCGCAAAGAACTGCGCGAAGCCTGGAACCGCATCACACTTGGTAAACACGAGATATACGGGCGTGTAGGAGCGCAAATTTTTCAGCACTTCGCCCAACCGTGTCCGGATCGTCCGGGCCAGATGCTCGCGCCGGGTGGTATCGCCATCGAGCATGTCGCGCATGCTTACGCAAACGATGATGCCGTTCAGCGCCTTGGCCGGACGCTCCCTGAACAAGCGCCGGAGCAGATATGTCCAAAGTCCGTGCTCCCGGGATTCCTGATTGCACTGAGCATAGAATCCAGGCGTATCTATGAACACGGCCTGATTGGCAAAAAGGACCTCGATCTTACTGGTGCTCTTCAACTTGTAGAGATGCCTGTCGGCCTGCTCGTTCAAGGGAAACTGCAATCCGGAATTCAGTAAAAGCGACGTCTTGCCGCAATTTTCAGACCCCAGGACCATATACCACGGCAGGGCATAGCGTGAGCGACTCGTGGGGCCATAAAAATTCGAGGTTGTAACGGTCTTGATGGCCGTCTTGATGGTGTGCTTTATGTGCCGGAACTCTTCGCGAAGGCGATCCTGCAAAGCCGCATCCTTCTCTTTGCGAGTCGCGATTTCTGGATCTGCCGCCTCTCTTCTGCGCTGCCGCGAAGACAGAATCGCCACCATAAGCCCCCATATGAACACGATCACGAGCGTACCCACCAGGCGGGAAGTCGTGCTCTCGAAAAAAACATGCCCCGCGACGGCGACCAGCGGCCCGGCCACCCATAGCACCAAAACAAGAAGCAACGCGCAAATCAGTCCCTGTACCCAGGGTGTCTTCAGAGTCTTCAGCAAGAAATTACAACAGCGACGGATCATTTGCTTTCCCTCCCGTTTGCAGAAGAACTGACCGTGAACTGATGTAAAAGAGGTTCTGCGCGATTATCGAGAATGTGAAAAAAAGACGCGTAAGTGGCGGCCAGACATGTGACAACGAAGATGACCAGAAGATAAAGGGGAACGTATGTGTAGATTTTGTTCTTGTAATTCCCGTTCGGCAATTTCTTGCACAAATCCTGAGCAGGTTCTCCACGCAGTATGCGGACTTGCCGGTATATCCTTTCACGCAACAACTCCAATTCTATCGGGCCGCGGGATTGAAGCTTGTAACGCCCCTCGAAACCGAGACTAAGCAAAAGATAAATCAGTTCAAGAAGATAAAGATTGCGCGCCGGTTGCTGTATGCACCTGTCGATAATCTGAAAAAACTTCTCTCCTCCCCACGTTTCGTTGTGAAAGGTGCTCAGAAGAGCCTGACGCGACCAGCCCCCATGCGCACCTTGCGGCGAGGTACTCACGCTCTCGTCAAGAGCCGTGCACAACACGTAGCGCGCCGCCAGTACCTGAGAATGATCGATCTCGCTTCCCAGCGCCCTGTTCTCGAAACCACGAATCTCGGCTTCAAGACGGTTTCTGAGGTCATCCAATCCGCTTTCTTCATCCCGGGTTTCACCGTCACCCTGTGACTTCACCGTTTCCGAACCCAACGCCCTCAAACGCACCATCTCAAGCAACAGGCCGGAAGCACAGTTGACCAACGGGTTCAACCCTGGAGTATAGTCTTCCAGGGATGCCTGTTGCGCAATATAGACTGCGGAACGTAAGCCATGCTCCCCGGGCGTGACGTGCACGGGCTCATCTGGAAGCCGCGACTTTTCGGGCGTGTGCTCCTCCCCCTCAAACTTTGTCTTGTCGTCATCTCTGGATTGCATGCCTACTCCTTGATGGCCCAGAATTGCAGATGAATGCCAGGAAATGTTCCGGAAACGTGAAGTGCGAAGCCACCGGAAAGTTCAAGCTGCGCCAGTTCTTCAGAGGTTATATCCAGCTTGAAGTATGTCTTGCCGGCATGAAAGGGTATTTGACGTGGCGCCACGGGCAGGACCCGAACCTTGATTCCGGGCAACTGCAGCCGAACCATGTCGCGTATCCGTTCCACGGAACTGATCTTGAGCTGCCTTGGCATCGTGCCCCGGATGGTTTCGGAATCCATGTCCGCGCGCACGGCCAGAACGAAGGTCGCGGTGCTGAGCAGGTTGCGATCGTGGATCGGCGATACGAGGATGCCATACTTGCGCTCCTGCAAGGGCAACTCCACGGCATGCTGCTCCAACACCATGCTCAGGGCTTGCCGGGCATGACTCATCAAATTGGAAAAAACCGCGTCCTGGGCGCTGTGATCATAAGGCATCAATTCCCCAGGCCTCTTCCTGGATTCCGCGAAGGAGGACAATTCACCAACGAGACCGAGCAGCCGCACATAGAACTCCTCCGGGTGCAGTCCTGGAGTCTGTCCCAAATGCCGAAACACGGGTTCCACACGGTTGATGCACTGCAGAAGCCAGAAATCGGCGGCTTCGGCCGTGCCTGTCTGTCCTGCGCTGCTTACCCGCAAAGCCAGCTGATCGCCTCGATGTGAAAGCAGGCCGACTATTTCCCGCAGGTATCCGGACAAAAGCGGAGAGGACGCAAGATGCAGAAAGGTCGGCATGAAGTCCTTGTCGAGCAGGACAGTTCTATCGGGCTTGCACTCCAGGATCTGCACGACAGGCATGCTGATATATCCTTTAACCTCTGTATCCTCTTCGAGCATGAGCCTCAGATCCAATCGGCAGCAGGCGATCTCCATCTCCTTGTTGCTGCCCGCGACACTGTCTCTGATGGATACCCGATGGGCCACATACGGAGTCGAGATGCCCTGGGTTCCCTCTTGGCGAACCTCTGAAGTTCCTTCTGCCGCCAACGGCAGGGCCAGCACTACGCGCCGGTTGGTGATGCCCGACGGGATGTCCAGGGCCAAGGCCTCTTGCCCCTGTCCCACATCGAACACAGTGCCGTCGGGCAAGAATCCCTTGGCCCTGTTCAACACCACCTTGCCAAGAGCCAGATATTGCTCGTCGATGGAAAAATCCATGAATCCCCAACCATGGTGAACATGCGCAAGGATCCGCATTCGAATCTGGGAATTTACATAGCGATCTTGTTGCTGAAAATGCTGCGGAGCCACGGCCATGCCCTCGAACCAAAATATTTTCTCGGAAAGCATAAAGTTCTCCCGGCCGTTATCTGTCGCCCAGAGCGGACCCGTCACGTCCACGTCCAGAGGAAGATTCACGGACAGCGGAGGCAGGCGGTTCGGCCGATACGCCTTCATCCATGGCAGCAGTGTCCTCCCCTGTGGGGTTGTGAAACTTGTGCACCGCTTGCAAGGGATCCCAATCAGAAACCTCTTCGCCGGGGATGAGTATCAGCGTAGCGTCACGGATTTCTATTCCGATGGTGTTCACCCCTTCGAAATCGATGGGGGAGACGACCTTCCACTTGGCCCGCTCCACCTGGCGAAATCCGGCCAGCAAGCCAAGAAATCGTGTTCCCTCGACAGGCTCGTAAATAATTCGCCGGGCTTCTCCCGGAACGAACACCAGTTCGTCCGCCGCGAGAAGATCGGCTCCGAGGACCTGAACCGGCGTCTCGAAGAGAGGACGAAAATCCGATTGGCTGAACGCCAGATCGGATCGCAACTCGTAAACCTTGACGATGACCGGAGATGGCCGCCCCGTATGGTCGGGATTGGAATTGAGCTGACTGGCCACGGCAAGGTCGATCCGGGGTTTGGCACATCCTCCGAGAAAACCGAGCACCGACAGCATGAATAAAACAAGGGCGTAACGCATCATGAATCTCCTTTGAAAACAGAGCGCTCCGTCAACGGGTTGAGCGTCCTTATCTGCATATCGTAAGCGCGGGCAAAATCATGTAAAAATAGAGCGGCAAAGCCCTCATGATCATCCAGAAGCGCCTGATGCATTTTCTGAAACAAATGCCAAAGTCTGGCCTTGTGCCCAAAATAAACAGGGCCATTGCATTCCAGACGCGCCTCCACGGACTTGGGGGATATTTTTTCAAGAACGGCCCGGATGGACGCCCGGGCGCCTGCCACGAGTCCCAGGTGATGCCCGTGCAACGCATTGAAGCCAGAGAGCATGGCCTTTCCTGCCGGAAGCATGCCCTCTCGCGCGGGGCCAAGCAGATGCTCCAGGGCGACCTTGGAAGTGGGAGTGAAGTTGAGAGGGTTGTTGTCGGACAACCGCATCGTTGTAACGGGAAGGCGCAGATCGGCCTTGCATTCGGCCTGATTTCGCAAACAGTGATGCAGTCCGTCCACCGCCGCGAGTATGATTTCAGCCGCCTGGCCGAGCATGCGCTCCCGTTCCTGCGGCGAATCGGGGATTTGGGAAAAACCGAGCATCCTGAAAAAAACATCAGTTTCCGGTACCGAAACGCGATCTAGCGTGGGAGAACCCTGCTCGACGGCGGATGACGTTCCGGAGCAGCTAAGAGTGTTGCAGGAGCAGCGAATGAGGCTGTCGGAGTGGCGGGTGACGCTGCCGGAGCCGCCGCTGACAAGGCGCTGTCAGTGTCATCGTCCCAATCTTCTGGCAGTTCAATAACCTCGGATTCCGGAATCATGTTCACATGACACAGACTGTCCGTAGCCACGCTGTTGTGATCAGCGGGAGAGTCCCCTTGTCCCTGCATGGTTTCACCGAGCAGGTCGTCATAGTAACCCAGACGGCGCTTAACCTCGAAATTCTCCTGCTGCTCCAAGGCGATCAAGGGGTCGGAGGACAGCATGTTGTCGGCCGGGAGTAGAAAATTCTCGCCCGCTCGCGGCTCAATATACGCATCTGGGCGATGGAGAAGGCGAGCCTGAAAGGAATAGATGCCTATAATGTAGCTGTTCCCGTGCTCGATCTTGTGCTGCGCACCCCTTTCCAGCGGCATCGTGCCCGGTTGTGTAAAAATCCCGTTGCGACTGACGTCCTCGATATAAAACGCATGACCATCACAACTGATTATTGCATGTTTTCGAGAGATGCGCCTTCCTCTGTCTGGAAGTATCCATTCACATTCGTCTGATCGTCCAATAAATCCGCCCGCCTCACTGAAAACGTGACTGGTAGGAAAATTTGCCGAAAACTTTTGTCGGCTTATAATTTCAAACATCAACTCCACGGCTACTCCAGAGGAATATATTTCAATAAACACACGTTATGAAGAGCTGCAATCAACAATACGCCTGAGTTTGTGATTAAGTGTACGAATCGGTATCCCAAGAGACTGCGACACATCCTTTTTTCTGTTTTCGTAAAACTTCATGAATTCAAGGATAACGGACGATTCATACGTACTGACAAGCTCATGCAGTCTCATTTTTCCGTACTTACATGAAGAATATTCACCAAGAATGCCTTCCGCAGAGATAACGGTCGCGTCTTTATGCATCATGATCACTGCCCGCTCCAGTTTGGAAAAAAATTCTCGAACGTTTCCGCGATAAGGCAAGGATCGCAGCGCTGCCCAGGCTTCGGGCGCTATACTAAGGCCAGGTCGCTGATATCGAACCGAAAGCTGCGCCAGACAATGTCGGGCAAGAATTGGCAGATCTCCCAAACGTTCGCGCAGCGGTGGAAGCTTCAGATGAAACAGGGCCAACCGATGAAAGAGATCGCGTCGAAAGACGCCCTGCTCCACGGCCTCTTCCATATCCCGGTTGGTAGCCGCCAAGACACGGATGTTCACGGCGTGTGAACGAATGTCCCCCACGGGGCGCACGGTGTGCTCCTGCAGCACCCGGAGCAGCTTGGACTGGACATTGAGCGGCATGTCACCGATTTCGTCCAGCAGGACAGTCCCTCCGTTGGCGCTGCGCAACAGGCCCGTATGATCGGCCTCCGCTCCGCTGAAAGCGCCCTTGCGGTGTCCGAACAGCTCGCTCTCCAAGAGATTGGATGGCAGGGCCGCGCAGTTGATCTGCACAAAGGGACCCTGGCGACGACTGCTTGCATTGTGGATTGCCGTAGCCACAACCTCCTTGCCCGTACCCGTCTCGCCGGTAATGAGAACCGGCACGTCGCTGGCCGAAATGTTCACGACCATCGCCCGGATTTCCTCCATGGATTCGCTCTGCCCGAGAATGCTTTTCTCTGGCCGCTGCCGAGCCTCCCTGGCTTCACGTTCAAGGCGGATGCAATCTTCGCTCAAACCATTCACGATGGAGTGATGCCGCCCCTTAAGCGTGACCACGTCCAATACGGCAGCGGCGTAATCGAGCACGATCCGCACATGATCGGCCAGGATATCCACCCTGCTCCGGAAGGCCATGACGACGCCGCCCAGGACAACATTCCCCGGTGCCGTCAGGGGCTCCACCACCGCGCATCGGATGTGACCTTCGATGTCGGCGCAGAGCTGTTCAAGGGATAGGGGAAGCCCCGCGTACAATTCCGAATCAACCCGACATGCCTTGCCGCAGTGCACGCTGAAGGCCAGAGGGTCGTCCAGTTCCCACGCGGGAATGGCGGACAATTCGCTGGAGACTGCCTCGTCGCGGGGATGGCGGCCCGCCAGCAGCAGGGACTGTCTGGCCTGGTCGAAAAGAAAGACGCCGACCGCACAAGTCCGTGTTTCGACCAGAGCCGCCACGGCGCTGGCCAGACAACGAGCCACTTCAGCGGGCCGGGAACAGCCGCGCAGACGTTCGCCCCACTCCCTGAGAGCCAGAACATCCGTCACGACCGGCCCCCCAGGTCGAATGTGAACGAGCCGTCCGTTCTGTTCAGCCCCACGCGCAGCTCGCCACAGGGATTTCCGTTTTCGCCGAGAGCTCCGAGAAGTGTGGTGGCGATGCCGGGCAACAACGAGGTTCCGATGATGTGGTCGATATTGCGCGCCCCGGTCTCCACCGCCGTGCAGCTGGCCATGATGGAGGCTGCCACCTCCTCTTCCCAGTGCAGGTTGATCCGATGCCTCCCGACTAGGCGAGTCTTAACCTTGGCCAACTTCATCTCGACGAGCTCTCTTAAGGTTTCGCCTCGAATGGAAGTGTAGGGCACGACAGTCATGCGACCGAGCAGCGCCGGCTGGAAATGCCGAAGCAGGGCCGGACGCAGGGCTTCCTTCAGCGCTTCCGGATCGGGGGCTTCATCCTCTTCGCAAAGGACCGACACAATGTCGCCGCCGATATTCGAGGTCATGAAGATGACGCAGTTGCGAAAATCCACCTCTCGCCCTTCGCCATCGGCAAGCATGCCCTTGTCGAAGATCTGATAAAAAAGATTCAGCACCTCTGGGTGCGCCTTCTCCACTTCATCGAAGAGCACGGCGCAATAGGGCTGTCTCCGTACGGCCTCGGTCAGGCGCCCACCCTCGCCAAAACCCACGTAGCCCGGAGGCGATCCGATGAGACGCGAGACCGTATGCTTCTCCTGGAATTCAGACATGTTGATGCAGACCAGCATGTGGGAACCCCCGAACAGCGCGTCGGCCACGGCCAGAGCCGTTTCGGTCTTACCGACACCGGAGGGGCCCACCAGCAAGAATATGCCAGTGGGCCTGGTCGGACTGTTGAGTCCGACCTGGGCAGCCAGGACTGTCCGTTCGATGGTCTGTAGAGCGAAATCCTGGCCCCGGACCCGTCGGCGCAAATCCTCCCCCAGCTGCTCGATCACACCGACTCCGTCGCCGCCGAGTTTCGACACGGGAATTCCGGTCCATTCGGAGACAATGCCGCGCACCAGGGCCGGAGTGACTTCGTGAAAAACAAGGGGCTGGCCGGCTTGTTCAATACGCAATTCGTCCACCAGACCCCTCGTATCCTCCCCCGTGCTCCTGCAATCCTGCCCGCCGGGCTGATTGCGCCGCCCGAGGATGGACTCGACGAGGCCGCGTTCCCTGGTCCAGCGTCCGGCAAGGACCTCCATGTCCCGGACAAGCTGGTCGACCCGCCCGCGCAAGCCCGCGTGTCTTTCGCTGCCTTGCGGATCGGCGGTTTCCAGACCGCAGGTCGCGAAGTCACGCTCCAGCGCGTCGAGTTCCCTGCGGACCGAGGCCAACTCTTCTTCGAGAGCCTCAAGGGCCAGCGGCTTGGCACCATGACTCACCCGCACCCTGGCGCAGGCCGTGTCCAGGACGTCGATGGCCTTGTCGGGCAAACGGCGGCCGCTCAGATAACGGCATGAGAGTTCCGCCGTGCACAAAATCGCGTCGTCGCGGACATAGACATTATGGGTCTTCTCGTAATGGGGGACGATACCGCGCAGGATGGTCACCGTTTCCTCCACGGACGGCTCATCCAGCTTGACCAGCTGGAAACGGCGGGCCAGGGCCGCGTCCTTCTCGAAATATTTCTTGTACTCGCTCCAGGTTGTGGCCGCGATGGTTCGCATCTCGCCCCGAGCCAAGGCGGGCTTGAGCAGATTCGCCCCATCGCCCGCCCCCGGGGCATTGCCCGCTCCCACCAGGGTGTGTGCCTCGTCGATGAAGAGAATAGTCGGAACGGGCGCGGCCTTGACCTCATCGATGACGCCCTTGAGCCGTTTTTCAAACTCTCCCTTCACGCTGGCCCCCGCCTGCAAACGCCCCATGTCCAGTCCGACGATGCGCACTCCGGTCAGGGCATCGGGCACGAGCCCTTCGACGACACGCAGGGCCAGACCTTCCACCACAGCGGTTTTGCCCACGCCCGGATCGCCCACGAGAATGGGGTTGTTCTTGCGGCGCCGTGTCAGGATGTCGATCATCATACGTATTTCGGGCCCTCTGGCAAAAACCGGGTCCGTGCGCCCCGCCCGGGCGTCGGCGGTGAAATCCGTGGCGTACTTTTCCAGGAACCCTCCGCCTCCGTTTGACTCCCGGCTGCCGGCAGGAGTGCTCCGCCCTTCCCGCAACCCGTCCAACAGACGGCGCAAGGCGTCACAGGGGATCTGCCCAAGTTCCTGATAGAAGGGCATGGCCCCATAGCGCGCAGGGTTGAGCAGAAGGGCCAGGACCAGTTCGCCGACCCCTACCTTGTCCCGACGCAGCTCCAGACTCGCCAGCAGATAGGCCTCCTGCAGGAACCCGATGAGAAGCGGCGAAAAGACCGGCCGTGACGTGGACGTCTCCCGCCGCACGGCCCGGACGAGCAATCCGCGCATGGTGTCGAGACTGCGGTCGAACTGCGTGAAGATGTCCGTCATCTCCTGCGTTACGAGCAGTTTTTCCATGTAATCATCGATACCTATCTCGAAGCCGCCCCGGCTCACGCAGCCACCGGCCGCCTCCTCAAGAGCCTCGCGAGAAGTTTCCTCAAGGGCACCGACAAGAGAAGAAAGATTCATTGAGATCATAAGTTAGTCCACATACCTGCTGTCTGTTTCAAGCACGATAACCCCATCACCCCCGACTCCCGCCCAGGTTGTCCAGCCAAGACGGCACGGGCTGCCCTGGCCGATGATGAACTCGGGAATCTCCGAAGGGCGAAGCCTGAGTTCCACGTCAAAGCCAAGTCGCGAGCGGAGCACGAAGCGCACCAGGGTCTGCAGTTCCGAAAAGAGACTTCCGCCGGGCAAAAAGCCCGTGAATCGTTTCCAGGAAAGATTGTCGAAAAGCACACGGAATTTGCCGGTCTGGTCAAGCACCTTGCAGCCCAGCAGAAAATCCACGGACAATCTGCAGTTGGCCAGCCCCAGGGAACATTGCTGGTCCGCAGGGATTGGCACCAGACGACGTATGCAGGGGATGATGTGCACAAGGGGGTGCCCGAAGTAATGACGCAGAATGCTCTCCAGTGAACCTGCCGCCTCTCCGCTGAATGCGATGAGGCCCATGTACGAAAGAAGCCGTTCGCGTCGCAGACTGCTGCTGCCCTGCAATTCCTTGTGCCCAAGGCCGATGAAACTGAAAAAATGCCTTGAATTGACGTCCGTCCCGTTGCCCCTAAACTGAAGATAATAGCGGTATTTGTTCCAGATTCCGTATAAGAGCGAGACAAGGTGATGGTTGATCACGTCGAAAAAATCGCGCAACGCATCCGGCTCGTCCTGGTGCTGCGCGACATGCTCGGTGAAATAGGCGGGAAGCGGCGAAGCCGCCCCATGCAATCCCATCAGGTTGAGCACGAACCAGACGCGCCCGTCTTTGCCGTCACCATCACTTCGAGTCGCACCCTGGATGTCGCCGGGAGGAAAGGACAGGTTCGGGTTGACCTTGAACCGCAGCCAATCTTCCGGGGGATGCTTGTCGCCGCCTACGCGCAGCAGGTGCTCAACCGCCCGGGAAAAGGCGTAGCTACCGCAGATGCGGGCCGCAGCCTCCGTCATTGAGAGTGCTTCGGACTTCTGGGGATCGTTCACGGAATCAGTTTCCTCCCGAGCCTTGCCGGCCACTGGTATTCCTCTCCCCGCCTCGCATCGACGACCACGAGCTGATGAAAACTGTTGACCGTGGCGTACAGCGCCAGGAACTCATTGATGACCGATGCAAAGAGGCACATGTCGCCCTCGCAGCTGAACCCCACGCGGTCCAGGGTCAGCCGCGTTACCGCGCCGCGCACCGGCAGGCCCTGATAGATCCGATCCGTCTCCTTCGATTCGATGCCCGTCATGCCTCCCAGCATCTTGTTCAGAATCCGCGCCCTGTTGCGGTCATGCAGCGCCCGGAAGTCATAACTTGCGATGAGGGCCCGCATGGCATGCACGTTGCCCAAGGGCAGGTAGTTGAGGGACATGTTGGAAATGAGCCGCCAGAGCAGGTCGCCCTCCAAGGGGGGCGTGTAGGGCGGAGTGACCGAAGTGATGTTTCCCAGGGTCACGGTGTCCGGCGTGTCGTCGGCATGAGTGTTTATGTCCCCGACGATCAGACGGGACGGCAGGAGGCGGTTCGTGCACGTTAGTTCCAGGGAAATGATCTCCTCGTCCTGAGCCGCAGGCGAAGTTTGGGAGTGCACGATGGATATATAGGTTTCCGTGCTCTCGTCGTTGATAGAGGGCCTCAGGCGAAGACGGTAGTAGGCCGCGTCGGTATCCGGGGAACTTCCGTGCTCAAAGGACTCGAAGGCCCTGTATTCGCGCCGAAACTTGCCATTGCTCCCCCATCTACGCACCCGTTCCACGCTGTACACGGCATAGTGGTCCGGAAGCCTCGGATCGGGCACGATGCGGTATTCGGTCTGACGGTGATCCACGGTCAGAGGAGTGGCATCCATGGGGAAGAGGTTGACCACGGGAGTGCAGAACAGCTGGATGTTGTCCCGCCGCCAAGATTCGTACTGCTCCGGGAATTCCGACAGCACAAAATGCAGTACGAATTCATCGGCCCCCGCCACAGCATCTTTTCCGGCCGCGACGCAGGTATCGAGACCCGAAATTTCCGCGAACAAAAATTTCTCGCTGAAGCAGAAATATTCTTGGATGATGCGATATCCGGGAAACGTGTTGGCCGGGTAGGGATACAGGCCCTCGTCCTCCCGAAAACCGACTGGGCGGATCATTTCCGGCGAAAGAGCATGGACTGGCTGGTATGCCCCCTGCTCCCCCCGCAACAGAAAGCGTATCTCGCGGACGCTGCGCGTCAGAGTGAAGTACAGGGAATGGGCGATCGCCGGCTCGCCAGTGAAAAACAGACGCAACCTGGAAAGCGGAATGTTCTCAAGGCTTGAGCCGATGATCCCGAAACGAAGAGCCAGGATGATCTGTCCGTCGTGCTCGAAAACGCTCTGCTCATTAAGCTGAACGGGTAACACTTGGTTTTCGTAAACCGTACGGAAGAGGCATTTGGTGCCCTCCACTTCCACCGACTCCACCATGGTCCCGCGCGGAATCGTCACGGCCCAGGTCAAATTGGCCGCCGGCTCATAACGCACGATGCTGCAGGACGGGATGGTGCGCAGATAGTTGGGCCAGAGCAGACTGAACAGGGCGTGAGTGATTTCTGGCAGCTCGTCGTCCAGCTTCTGCCGCAGACGCCCGCACAGAAAGGCCACGCCCTCCAGGATGCGCTCCACATCCGGATCACGCTGGGGGGTATCAAAAAAAGGAGCCAGGGACGGATTATTCCTGGAATATTCGCGGCCAAGTTCGCGCAACGAAACGAGTTCGTCCAGATAATAACGGTTGAAGGAGCTCACGCCGTCTCCTTCACTTGGTCGCCATCCATGACCACGGACCAGCGCCACGGTATCTGCCTGCCTTCGGAATCCACTCGCATGGCTTCGATGCGAAAAGCCATGACGAACTGATCTTCCTCAAGATGCACGTATCCGACCTTCGCGTCATGAAGCCTCGGTTCGTATCCGGCGATGCATTTTTCGATGGCCAAGCAACACCGCCTGATCACCTCGGCCCTGGAGAGGTGCAGATCATTGAGGTCGGGGAGCCCGTAGTCCGGCAGCGCCTGCACCGCGCCCTGACGCGTCGTCAGCATGCGCAGCAGATGCCTGCGGATGGACTCGTCCTCATCCATACGCAGGCCCGCTTCGCCGCGCGTCAATCGGTCGAACAGACTCCCCGCCATGACGCTACTCCTTGTCCAGTTTGCCGACCAGGGACAGGGTGAAATACGCACCCATGTACTTGAAATGTGGACGCACGCTCAAAGAGACCCTGTACCAGCCCGGATCGCCCTCGATGTCTTCCACGATGACACGAGCGTCCCGCAACGGCCGACGGCTCCTGGTATCGGAACTGGGGTTTTCCTGATCGGCAACATACTGACGAATCCAGGTGTTCAATTCCCGCTCAAGGTCCGTACGCTCCTTCCAGGAGCCGATGTGTTCGCGCTGCAGCACCTTTATGTAATGCGCCAGCCTGCTGACTATGAACAGGTAGGGTAGCTGGGCGCCAAGGCGGTAGTTCAGCTCGGCCGCGCGCCCCTCGGCGGAAGTGCCGAAAAACTTGGGCTTCTGACAGGAATTGGCTGAAAAGAATGCCGCGTTGTCCGAGCCCTTGCGCATGGTCAAGGCGATGAACCCCTGCTCGGCCAGCTCGTATTCGCGGCGGTCGGAGATGAGAATCTCGGTGGGAATCTTCATCTCGATGTCGCCAAGACTTTCGTAGAGATGGACCGGCAGGTCTTCGACAGCGCCTCCCGAACGGGGACCGATGATGTTCGCGGCCCAGCGGTATTTGGCGAAACTGTCCGTAATGCGGGAAGCGAAGGCAAAAGCGGCGTTGCCCCACAAAAAATTCTCGTGATTGTCGTCGACGCTTTCCTTGTAGACAAAAGCCCTGACGGGATTTTCTTCGGGGTCGTAAGGCTGACGGAGGAGGAAGCGCGGCACGGCTAAACCAACATATCGGGAGTCTTCCGAATCGCGGAAAGCCTGCCATTTCGCATAGCGGGTGCTGCTGAAGATATCCTGCAGATCCTTCAAAGCGGGCAGGCGCTCAAAACTGCTCAGGCCGAAAAAGGAAGGCCCTGCGGAAGCGATAAAGGGCGCGTGTGCCATGGCCGAGACACTAGCCAGACTCTGCACCAGGCGCATGTCCATGGCTGTGGGTTCAAGATAGTAGTTGCCGATGATGGCACCCAGGGGTTTGCCCCCGAACTGGCCATACTCGGCGGTGTAGACCAGCTTGTAGAGACTCGATTGAGAAATCTCCGACGCATCGAGAAAGTCATCCAACAGTTCGTCCTTGCTGGCGTGCAGCATCTCAATACTGATATTCTCCCGAAAATCGGTCCGGTCCACAAACAGCTTGATGCCACGCCAGGCAGACTCCAGTTCCTGAAACTGCCGGTGATGCAGAATCTCGTCGGTCTGAGCGCTAAGACGACGATCCAGCTCCGCGATCATGCGATCGACAGTGATTTTTTTGACCTGCTCCCCCGCATAGGAAGGCTTGAGCATCTCTTCGATAAATGCGCTGATCCCGAGCCTTGCGGCCTCGTAACCTTCGTCCCTTGGATCAAGGTTCGTTTCCTGTATTATTTGTTCAAGAAGTGAGCCTGTGCCCTGTGATTCCAGCACGGCGTCTTGCTTTTGGTTCATTGGCGGATCTCCTTTGTGGCTGGATTTCAATTCTTCTTCTGCGGGGCACGGGGCGTGACTTTGGACTCGGTCGCGTCGCCTCCGGTATCATCCTTTTTCAGCAGGCCGCGCACCTCGGCATCATTCATTCCCAGCTCCTTCATGATCATCTCGCGCTGGCGGCCATCAGCTAGCACTTCCTCGATGGCCTTTCGAAATGCCGGGATGTTGCCCATCGGACCCTTCAGGGAAACCAGAGCGTCACGCAACTGCAAAAGCTTACGCATTTCAGGAACTTGCTCCGCGATACCAGCGGGTTCAAAATCTTTCATCGCTTTAAATTCAAGACTAACAGGAATGTCCGTATCCGCACCGTTGTCGCGCAACCTGTTGGGGACAGAGATTTGCAATGACAATTCCTGCTTTGCGAGCACCTCCTCAAAATTCTGTTTGTTGATGGACACGGGATTGCGATCACTGAGATTTCGAGGATCGTGCCGTTGCAGGAAATCACCCACGACCATGACCTTCATGGGCAGTTCGATTTCCTCTTGGGCTCCGTCCGTCGCGGGCTTGAAGGTGACGTTGATGCGCTCCTTGGGTGCTATTGACGAATCTTTGGCCATTCTTGTCTCCGTTGCAGATTGAATTTACGATTCTTTGAAACTGCCCACTGCCGTTCCGAGATGCAGCCAATGCAATCGGCTCAGCATAATCTCCGCCCCTGGCCCCCTCTCCTTGGGCTGCAAAGAGATCAAAAGTGAAATTATGTCGGCACTGAGTTCAGGCTCCCAGTCCAACAACTCCCATTTTTCCAATTGTGCATAGAGCGTTTGCAATAAGCGAACACCCGCCTTTTTATTCCCGGCAGCAACGCAATACCGTGCAAGCAGCACCCCTTGCCGCACAGCGGCGCGACTGCGTCCCGCCGGAATACGCGCCAAATGCGACAGACCAGCCTGAAAGCCTCTCTCTGCCCAAATGGCCAGACCTTCATCCAAAAGCTCCTGCTCACGCACGACACCCGCACCGCTTGACGGATTGCGGAGCGCGGCGTGGGTGGAAAGCGGGGATTCGAGCGACTCAAGCCACTGGGATGTTCGTGGGGATGCGAAAGGAGTCCCGTCCTGAAATTTGTAGCGAAGCAATTCAGGAAAACTTTGCAGAAACTGGGCGATAATGGCGCGCAGGATAGCCAGGGAACAAACTACATTCAGTCCTTCAAGGCAGCGGGCAACCAGATGATGCCCGTCGAGCCAGAATGGTGCTTGGGCGACGGAACGTTCCAGCTGTGGCAGGACCTCCATGTAGCGCTTGTTTTCAACCGCCGCCGAGTACCATTGCGCTCTGTCGGAAGGGATTGAGCGCAACATCGTCACTCCGGCCGCATCCGCTTGGGGAAGCTGAGTGACAGTGCACCACAAAGCCGCACGATGAAGAAGGATCACTCGCCAATCCAGGGGGTCGCAGGAAGCGAAGTGCGCCGCCAACTGGCGACACTGGTCTTGAGTGCTTCGCAGCAGACGAGGCAGCACTGCGGCTGGAACCCGCCCGTCACCATCGATGGCCGCGAGGAGATCGTCCGCGCATGCGCGAGGAAAAACGGAAGAGCAAGATGTCTGGGGGATATTTCCGGAAGGAGGGCGCTGGGAGGAACCAAGAGGAACTTTATCTCTTATCTCCTCGGCAGGCAGTTGTAAGAGGTTGGCAAAGGCAGGAGCTTTGTCGCCTAGCTTTGAGTCAAGAATTGTCTGGAGTCCGACCAGTTCCTTTTTAAGTGCAATGATAGCTGCCTTTTCATTTTCATGCACTGCGGCCGAAAGCTTTGCCTCAAAGCGTGATGCGAGCCATCTTAGCGGAGCAATTCTCCTCTCAATTCTTACAGGTTTGGGATGCAGTTCATCCCAACAGGAATCAAGAAGCGCCGAAAGCGCCGAAAGCGCGGCCGCACAACACACAAACCCCTGCGTTTCGTGCGCTGCCATCACTCCATAACACAATACCCACAAATCTTTACTTTTCTCGCCGAGAATCTGAGTCGCCATGCGCAGAACAAAAGCCCAGTCAGCGCTCTGTCCTCCGTGCAGAGAGACTTCTTTCTCCACTTCCGCCTTGAGAGATTCGAATCCATCAGAAAAACTTATATCCTCGCCGCACGGAAAATCTTCGCTAACAGGGGCGATCCATGTTTGAAATATTGGATCGGGAAGCGAAGGAAGCAAATCTTGCTTTCCTGAAATAATTCCTAAATTTGCCATGCGTTCTCTTACTGAGACACATAGATTTCAATCAATTCGGGAAACAAATAATAATTTTAAAAAAAATTAAGCTTTCTTGCTGACTAGATATCATATATTTTAAATATTGACACGTATCCTCAATATACATTTTATACATATATAATAAAAATAGAGAAAATACTCGATCCGAGAACTGTTAATAACAACTACTCGTATTAGAAATAAGTCGAAATATTTTACTCTTTACATTCATATTTATTAGATTTTTAGATTAAAAATCTATAATTTTACATGTTAAAAAAATATTATTAACAAATGATCGCTTTTTGAATAATTAGATCAAGCAAATTTATTCAAAACATGCGGAAGTGCTCCATTGCAGTCAAAATACATTTAATATGCGTTTATAGATTTGCTCACTCAAATTCCCAAGAACTCACAACCAATCCAACCTCATTCAGCAAATTATCACCAAAATTTTATTTCATTATTTTATATAGTTAGAAACAAATCAAAAAGAACCAACCCAGAACCCAGGCAACATCTTGCCAAGGCAACTTCTTGAAATTTAAGGATTTCACAAACAAACTGCTTTTATAATGAAGTACAAGCAAAATCTGGTTCTTCGACGTTTAATGTGGAATTCATGAAGCCACCACGACCTGAATCGGAGCCGCGATCAGGTAGACCATAGTGATGAAGTTCTCCACATTTCGGTATCCTCGGGCTCTGGCTCTCGCCGCCTGGAAAAGGCCATTGTAGCCTTCAAGCCTCGCATTGGTGTGC
>Ga0265295_1003938_pt1 | contig 20664 bp, 9 predicted proteins | sample Munlansysbiofilm_FD_192503 | JGI IMG/M metagenome (GOLD analysis project Ga0265295, IMG submission 192503) | Leachate microbial communities from a municipal landfill in Southern Ontario, Canada - Methane capture system biofilm | ecosystem: Engineered > Solid waste > Landfill > Unclassified ... | reverse complement strand
TATGATGGATGAATTTGATATAACCGGACCCGGAATGCTAATTACCTGATATGTTTGTGTTAAGACACAAGAGTTAGCGTCTGTCAGCGTTAGTGTATATGAGCCAGCGGGCAGATTTGAAATAATTGTGTCGTGAGAAACTGGATTCGTATTCCAATTAATATTTACAGGGGCAGTTCCGCCCGTGTGGCTGAATGAAATTTCTCCAGTGCCTGAGTCACAATTGTCGTCCGTAATTGAAATATGACTAATGGCTGGGGTATCATATACAGTAACAGTTACTGTTGTTGTATTAGAGCAGCCCTGAGCAGATGTTCCTGTTACAGTATAGCTTGTTGTCGAGCTTGGTGAAACAGTAACAGAAGACCCTGTTTGTCCGGTACTCCAATTATAAGTAGAAGCTCCACTCGCAGTGAGAGTTGCATCATCACCCGGACAAATATTTGTCGCTGTAGCAGTGACATTAGGAAGAGGATTAACAACAACTGTTGCTTCAGTTGCGGGACCCGGGGTTCCTCCGCTGGGTGTGATAACTAGTGTATATGTGCCTGCATTTACCGCTTGAGCATTGGGTATAGAGGCTGTAGGGGATGTTGACGATTGATAGAACCCGTTGGGACCCTGAAAAGTGAATGTCGCACCCGAAGGTGGGTTTTCTACTACTAAGGTTGCTGTTTCACCAACACAAACTGTATCGCCTTGAAAAGGTCTGACAATAGCACAGTTAGTAGAACCAGTTGAAGTGGAGTGACTTTCAAAATTGATTTGGCAATGACTATTGGAATAGTTGGTTATTAGTAATATATACCATCTTCCAGGAGTTGCGTTAGGGATGTGAACATATTCTGTTGATTGAGCTGAATAACTACAATCTATGATGTTTCCAATAGGATATCCACCTAAATCTGAGGGGTTCGCACCACAATCTGGTCCGTGGGATGAACCTCCGCTTGTATTAAGTTGGCTGCATACACCTGAAGCAATCAAAGCATCAAATGAACTCGCCATAAAGGGACCCCAACAGATGAAATCTAAGTCTTTCGAGGGAGTTGTCCACATGTGAATATTTATTCGTCCAGCTTGGTCGACTTGTAAAAAATACCAGGCTGGGTTGGGAGTTGAATAAAGGCAACCAATATTGGACCCAGCAGAACCTGAGCCGACTCCTGCTGGAAAACTATATGTAGGATCATCCGAACAAAATGGCTCGGCGGTTGCACATGTAGGACCTTGTCCAAATAAATTTATGTTTATTAAAACAAACGCTAAAAGAAGCAGAATTTTTGTTGCTGTTTTTTTCATACGAATAATATAAATGTTATTTTTAATAGTGATTCAAACAAAAGAAAAGAAAACACACCTATCCATAATCTGTTAATTAAGGTAAATTTTACGATACTTTTCATATGTTTTTTTTTATCTTAAACCAGTAATATTATGTTATGATATAACAAAATTTCAAAATATCTTCTTGTGACCTAATTGATAGACTCTTATTTCGCTAGCAATGTTGTCTAAGTTTTTTTTTATTTTACTTTTTAACTTTGTTTTGTGTTAATTGTTTCGCATATAGAGCTAGGAGATGATTTCGGGAATGAAATATTTTCAACTAATAAATTATTTGTGCTGAAATACTATATTTTCCCGATAAATAAAACATGGAAAATATTATCTTTTATTGGAAAGCTTGTGTTTTGTCAGATATTGCACAATCTGATAGTTTGATTGTGCAAATTCTTGCATGATAGTTTGTGTCTTTTGGTTTGACAAATTCAGAGAATTATTTTCTGAAAGATCATAAAAGAGAATTTCCCCATCTTCTCGGATGACTAAAAACCACTCTTTTGAAATAACACCATAAGAACTATTGTTGGCAACAATAGCATATTGGCGGTTTTCGGTTAATAAATCAACGCCTAAAGTGTTATTTATATAAGGATTTCCGAGTAAGCCCATAACCGTTGGAAAGATATCCATTTGCGAAGCTATTTCCGAGGATGAAAAAATAGAATCCAAAATTGCTGGTGCATATATTAAAAACGGGGAATGATGATATGATAATGGAATTTCAAACGGACTTGGAGCATTAAATCCATGGTCGGCAACAAAAACAAAGATAGTATTGTCAAACCATGGTTTTTGGCTGGCTTGTGCCAAAAACTGTCCAATTGCCCAATCAGAATATTCAATCATTTGCTTTTTTACATCGGATGATTTTGGACGCAAGGAAATATCAGGGGGGAAAATATAGGGACCGTGATTGCTGGAAGTTAGAAATGCTGCAAAAAATGGCTTTTCATTCATGCTTTTTTCTGAAATTTTATCTACTGCAAATTCAAACATTACATGATCGGGAACGCCTAAATTGCTGATTACTTTCTCTTTTGGATAATGTTTTTGACTTGTAATATCTTCAAAATGATTGGCTGTTAAAAATCCTCCCAAATTATCAAATTGATCATCGTGTGTCATAAAAAACAGAGTTTGATATCCGTTCTCTTTCAAAATACCTGACAATCCGGAATAAATATTGATTGGAAAATCATTAAAAGCATGCTTTTGAGGAATGGCAGGAAATGCAAAAAGTGACGAAAATACACCGTTATAAGTGTGAATTCCTGTAGTGTAAGCTTGGTCAAAGCTGATCGATTTTGTCGCTAAATCATCCAAAACTGGGGTCAAGTTTTCAGTATTTCCAAATCGAGCCATGTTTTGAGCTCCCATGCTTTCCATAATGACCACTACCACATTGTAATTCAGTGCTTTAGAACCAACGTTCCGAAATCTTGCAATCGGTGATTCATGAATCAAGGTGTCTATTCCCAAATGCTGTTGCATAATAGCAATGGCTTGTTCGTCAGAAATAAAATGAATCTCTTTATTTTCCGATTTCAGATTATCCAACCAACTTCTCATCAAAGTAAATACTGGATTTAGTCCCAATTGATTCGCATATGGATAAGGCGAGAAAAATGCAGTTCCAATCCGAATGGGCGATTTTTGCTCAATTCTTCCTCGAATTCCTAAAAAAGTAATGCCCATAAATAAAATGGAAGCAATGCTAAAAAGCAATATTCCTTTCAACTTGGAGTGGATTTTCAGAAAGGAAATACGATTTGAGTAATTTTGGAATAAATAATTTATCCATTTGTACCACAAAAAAGAAAAAAGAATAAAAGGAACTACCGCAAGCCAGTAACGGTATTCGCTAGCAATCATTTTTATCACAAAAATAGGGGAGTCGAACCATTGAAAAGCCGACATATTGAATCTGTTTCCAAATTGGATGTAAAATGGAATATCGGCAAAGCAAATTAAAAATGCAATAATATAGAGTGTAATAATAAAAATCTTTACGGGAATCACAAAGTACTTGCTGTATTTGTGAAACGCTTCTCCAATAGAAAGAATGACAATCGGCAATATCAATATATATCCAGAAATGACAGTGTCGAAACGCCAGCCCATAAAAAAAGCTTGCATCATGACCCAAATACTATTTTCTTGTACGGTTGATAACTGGTTTAAGGTCGCGAAAAATAGAATAAATCGCAAAATGGTAAAAAGAACGATTCCTGACAGATATACTTTGAAAATCACTTTTAAGTGATGAGGAATCAAACCATTCATCTTTTTACACCATTTTTCCATAGCTCAAAGGTAAAACTATTTTTTCTTTTTTACAGAAAACCCAAATTGTCCAATTTTCTCTCCTTGGCGGTAATAAAATCCATGAGAATAATGCATTAATCCAGCTTTATAAAGCATTAGTTTTTGAGTTTTTGGATCAATTAAATTAGTATCGACATTGACCACTAAAATTTCAGCCAAAAACAGATCGTGACTTCCCAAAGGAATAATCTGTTTTACTTTGCATTCTAAATTGACGGGTGACTCCAAAATCAGAGGAGCGTCCACTTCTGCTGCTTTCATGGGAGTTAAATTCATGGTTTTAAATTTGTCGAAATCTTTGCCTGATTTAACGCCGCACCAATCGGTGGCTTTTGCCAATTTTGCTGTGCTGAGGTTTACAACAAATTCTCCCGATTTTTTAATAATATCATACGAATGACGCTCTGGCCGAATGGAGATGGAACACATCGGCGGATTGGTGCAGACGGTGCCGCCCCACGAAACCGTAATAATATTGTATCCATCAAGTTCATTACCACAACTCACCATGAGGGCGGGCAAAGGATAAATTAAATTGCCCCCTTTCCATCGTTGTTTTATATATTGTGTTTTACTCATAAGCCGTTTTTTACCAATACGTAGCCTCGCCAATTGTTTTCTGATCTGTTTTAAATTCAGAAGTAAAGTGGAATTCTATTTTTGGAAAATTTTCTTGTGTCGTTTTTAGCATCCAAGCACTTTCTGCCAGATAAACGGGCAAATCTTCTTTGTCATAAGCAATAAGGCGACTTTTCATATTAATAAAGCTGTCGAGTACCTTTTGATCTTTGCTGGTTATCCAACAGGCTTTGTAATAATTTAGATGTTGAAAACTACACGCAGCACTATATTCGTGCAAAAGTCGGAATTGAATTACTTCAAACTGAAGTTCACCAACAGTTCCCACAATTTTGATATTTCCTGGTTGCTGAATAAAAAGCTGCGCCACTCCTTCGTCTGTCAACTGACGAATTCCTTTTTCCAATTGTTTGGTTTTAAAAGGGTCATTATTGATTAATTCTCTAAAAAGTTCGGGTGAAAAGCTTGGAATTCCTTGAAAATTCATTTTTTCGCCCTCGGTTAGTGTATCTCCAATTTTGAAAATCCCTGTGTCGTACAAACCCACAACATCACCAGGTAAAGAAGTGTCTACGATTGTTTTTTCATTTGCCATAAAGCTCGTTGGATTTGAAAAGCGAACTTTTTTATCCAAACGGGTGTGATAATAAAATTTATTTCGTTCGAATTTTCCTGAAACAATTCGACAAAATGCAATTCTGTCTCGATGGTTTGGATCAAGATTGGCATGAATTTTAAAAATAAATCCAGTAAAATTCTCTTCTTCAGGATTTACTTTTCGAACATCTGTATTTCTGGCTTGAGGATATGGAGCAATTCGGATAAAAGTATCCAATAACTCTTGTACTCCGAAATTATTAATGGCACTTCCAAAAAAGACAGGAGCTAAAAGTCCGTCTAAATAAAGCGATTTATCAAATGGTTCGTAGAGTTCTTCTACAAAATTAATGTCATCTCGCAAGGAAGCAGCCCATCCTTTTCCAATAACTTCTTCTAGTTTTTCATCCAAAATATCATCAATCTGAACAGTATCCTCCGAAATTTCAGTTTTGTTGATGGCAAAAAGTTTCAGATTTTTATCGTAAATATTATAGACTCCTTTAAATGAATTTCCCATGCCAATGGGCCAAGTGAGAGGACGAGTATGTATTTTGAATTCTTTTTCAATTTCATCCAAAAGTTCAAAAGGATCTTTTCCTTCGCGGTCGAGTTTGTTGATGAAAACAATAACGGGCGTGCTTCTCATGCGACAAACTTCCATCAATTTTCGAGTTTGTTCCTCAATTCCTTTCGCTGAATCAATCACCAAAATAACACTATCAACGGCTGTCAGAGTGCGATAGGTATCTTCTGCAAAATCTTTGTGACCAGGAGTGTCTAATATGTTTATTTTGAATCCTTTATATTCAAAACCCATCACCGAAGTCGCCACCGAAATACCTCTCTGTTTTTCAATTTCCATGAAATCGGAAGTGGCGGTTTTGGTAATTTTATTGTTTTTTACCGCTCCTGCGGTTTGTATCGCTCCGCCAAAAAGCAAAAGTTTTTCAGTAAGGGTGGTTTTTCCGGCGTCAGGGTGACTGATAATGCCAAATGTTTGGCGTTGCTGAAGAGTGTTATCTGGCATAAAATCGATTAAGTATCTTTAAAATATTATTCTAGTCTGCAAAATTAGCAATTTTGAACGATTTATTGCAAAAAATGGTTTTGCAAACTAAGAAGACTTTATTGAGGTGTCGTTTCCAGACTTTCTTCGTAAGTTATATAGTCTGATAACAATTGCTGACATAATCACCTAACTTATTGTTCTCTGTTTTTTAAATCTTTTCGGAAAAATGATTAGTTTTGCTTAATCATTTATGATTATTTTATGCAAAAGTTAATCTTAAAATTCAGCAAAACCGATTGGATATATATATTGATTCTTGCTGTTTTGTGTGTTGTAGGATACTGGCAAATTGGTTTTGGCGTCCATCCGCTTAAATGGGATGTTATCGATTATTATTTCCCTTCGCGGTTCATGGTTGGCGAAATTTTGCAAAGCCATTCATTGCCCTTGTGGAATCCCTATCAAACTTTAGGATATCCCATTCATGCCGATCCACAAAGCGGAACTTGGTATCCCATTGCATGGATTATTGGTCTTTTTCATGGATATACATTAAATCTGATTGGTTTTGAATTTCTGCTCCACATTTTTATTGGTTCTTGGGGAATGTTTATTCTTGGAAAAACACTCAATTACGATAAGAAAATCTCTTTTATTTTAGCCATTGCTTATCTTTTTTCTGGCTTTTTTGTGGGAAATGCTCAGCATTTAACATGGACTATATCAGGTGCTTGGCTCCCTTTTGTACTGAATCAGTTTTTAGTATTGTATAAAAAAAGAAACTTCTATAATGCGGCATTGTTGGCTCTTTGGGCGTATCTGTTTTTAAGTGCTGGTTATCCTGCTTTTGTTTTTGTAACGGTTTACATTCTTGTAATTTTGCTTGCTTTATTTACGTATAAAGAATACAAATTAAATAAAATAAAAGGCATTTTAAATTATTACAAATATCTTCTGATTTCACTGATTATTGTGATGATTTGTTCGAGTATTATCGTGATTTCAAATTATTATGCACTTCCATTTCTAACTCGAGGAGGTTCGATTACTCCTGAAATGGCTATTTTTTGTCCATTTTCTCCACAATGTTCTCTCTCATTTATAACTCCTTTAGCAGTTGTAGGTCAAAATACAATGGAGTTTTTTAAAACAGATTTATCCATGACAAATGGTTATTTTGGAATTATTATTTTGGTTTTTTCTGTTTTGGGATTATGGGGCAAAAAGAGATCCATTCAATGGTTGTTTGTTTTATTTGCATTCTTCTCATTATTGGCTTCCTTTGGAGCTTATACTCCAGTGAGAATGTTTTTGTACGACTGGGTTCCACTGATGAACACGTTCCGATTTCCTGCCTTATTCCGATTGTTTTTTATCTTTTTCTTTATATTGATAGCAGGAAATTCTTTACAATCAATTTTTTTCACCAATAAGAAAATCCCACTTCCCTTTTATGTTTTTTCTGGATTATTCATTGTAATAATGATCGTTTTTATTTTTGTTTTCAGAGGACAAGGTTATCTTGATATTAAGAATGTTGTTCTAAATCAATTGTTTACATTTTCTTCAACATCTTCCTTTAAACAGCATTTTGCAGTTCATGCGCTTTTTCAGATTGTATTTTTATCGCTTGCTGTTTTTCTTCTATTTAAATATAAAACATCCTCCAAAACACTCGCCTTTATTGCTGTTTTAGTCGTTTTCGAAATGATGTTATCTACGCAATTGAATGCTCCTTATACGATAAACGATCCTGTGGTTTATACCAAAGATGCTCAAGCTTATTTAAATACATTTCCTCGAAAATTTCCAATTCCGAACACGAATGCAATTTTGACAAACGAAAAAGATATTCCCAAACAACCCCCTTTTTGGAAAAATACCAGCATGTATAACAAGCAGGTTTCGCATGAAGGATTTACTCCCTTTATTTTCAAGGATTTTAAATATCTAACGGATACCATTCCAGAGTTTTTTGATGAAATGCTGAAGAATCCACTGGTTTATTTGTCAAGTTCTATTTATTCAACAAACGATTTCGAAACCCTTTCAAAGGAGAATAAAGCGGATTCGTCTGCGGTTTTTTTGTCCCATTCCGATTATTTGACTCTTAAAGAAAACATTATCCCCGACACTCTTGTTGGAAATATTCACATTTCTAAATTTTCACCTACTCATATCGAAATTGAGTGTGAAGCAGTGCAGTCGTCTATGGTGGTTTTGCTCCAAAATAATTATTACGGCTGGACCGCAAAAGTGAACAATACAATGGTTCCCATTTATAAAGCAAATTATACAACTATGGCTGTCCCAGTTTCAGCAGGAAAAAACACCATTGTTTTTAATTATCAGCCGAAAAATATTATTATTGCATATAGTATTACAATCATCAGCTTCTTCATCCTTTTATTTTATCTTCTAATTGCTGGATTGATGAACGCTAGAAAAAACGAAACCCATTCAGAATGAACGAAAAAGAGATAAAAATGATCAGTATTATTATTCCTTGCTTCAACGAAGAAGGCAATATAATTGAACTATACAACAGGGTTTGCGAGTTTGTGCCAACAAAATATCAATTTGAGTTTATTTTTGTGGATGATGGAAGTTCAGACCAAAGTTTGCAAATTATAAAAAAACTGAATTTAGAAGATTCACGGGTTCGATTTATCTCATTTTCAAGAAATTTCGGACATCAAAATGCTCTTAAAGCTGGAATTGATAATGCGACGGGTGATTGCTCCATCTCTTTGGATGCCGATTTGCAACATCCGCCTTCGCTTATTCCACGTTTGCTCGAAGAGTGGGAGGCAGGTTTCGATGTTGTTTATACCATCCGTGTTGAAACTTCAAATGCCAGTATGTTTAAAAAAGCCACTTCCAATCTTTTTTATCGTTTGATGAAATCAATAAGTCACACCCAAGTTGTTCAAGGTGCCGCGGATTTTCGATTGCTTGATAAAAAAGTCATGCGAGAACTTAGCAAGTTTACCGAAAACTATCTCTTTATTCGTGGTATCATTGCGTGGATGGGATATCGACAAAAATCATTGGAATATAAAGCAGAAGAGCGTTTTTCAGGAAAAACAAAATATCCATTTCGGAAAATGTTTAAATTCGCCATTGTTGGAGTCACTTCATTTAGCATTAAACCACTCAAAATATCTTTGGTAATTGGATTTATCATTGCCATTTTATCTTTTTTGTACGGAGTTTTTGCAGTTTATGCCACCTTGTTTACAAATTATACTTTGAGTGGTTGGGGTTCGCTCGTTGCCAGTGTTTTATTTATTGGAGGAATTCAACTTGTCCTACTTGGCGTGATGGGTGAATATCTTGGAAAACTTTTTATTGAAAACAAAAAACGTCCGAACTACATTATTCGCGACTCAAATATTAGCAACCCATAATGGATAAATGTATTGTTTGCGGAAATTCAGATTTCAAACTCATCTATAAAAACACATTGCAAAAATGTAATAATTGTGGTTTTATAACTGCAAATATTAATATTTCTGACGAAGAATTGAAACTATTTTATGGTGAAAAATATTTTAACGGAGACGAATACAGCAATTATATTGATGATAAGGAAACCATTCAGAAAAACTTCAATAGCAGACTTAAACAGATTGACAAAATCACCAAAAGACAAAACTTTCATCACGTTTTAGAAATTGGTTGTGCTTATGGGTTTTTCGGACAACTCATTAAAAACAGATATCCATCTGCTAGTTATGTTGGATACGACATTGCAAAAGAGGCTGTTGAGTATGGTAAATCAGTATTAAAAGTAAATGTTTTAAATGAAAATTATTTGGAATCAGATTTTTCATCGAATCCATATTCTCATGTTTTTATGTGGGATGTAATTGAGCATTTGTCTTCTCCTGATGAGTTTATTGAGAAAATATCTAAAGAATCAGTCGCTGGAAGTTTCCTTTTTATAACCACTGGAGATATATCAAGTTTTGTCCCTCGAATGAAAGGAGCTTCATGGCGCATGATTCATCCACCGACTCATTTGCATTATTTCTCAAAAAAAACCTTGTCCAAAATGCTTGAAAAATATGGATATGAAGTTCAGTCTATAAAATATCCTCCTGTTTCGCGATCCGTAAAACAGATTTTTTACTCTCTGTTTTTGCTTCAAAAAAAAGAAAGTAAATGGAAAACTTACATCTATCAAAAAATTCCTTCCTCGCTATATTTGAAGTTGAATACGTATGATATTATGTTTTTAATAGCTCGAAAAAAATAAAGGGAATTTTACGTTAAACAACGAAGGTTGGAAATCTATTTTTAAAAGCCCGAAGGTTTTCAAATCCTTCGGACTTTTGTCATAAATATTTATATTTCATCCATTAAAATCTCTTCTCTTTTCCATTTTTATCAAGTCGTTTATTGGAATTTCTTATCTTTGCAACATCAAGTTTTGGGAAATATGTAATTAATTTATTATCAATCTGATATAACAATGATTCAGTTTTTTAGAAGTTCAGAAAAAATCACAGTCGTCGAAGTTGACCACGCTATTAATAAAGATGAACAAATTCGTTTAGAATGGCTTTTTGCTGGAGCAAAATTGCTTTCTGCAAATGCCTTAGATGGATATTTTATAGGTCCTCGCCGCGAAATGATTACGCCTTGGAGCACAAATGCCGTAGAAATTACCCAAAATATGGGAATAATTGGAATTGCCCGAATAGAAGAATTTTATGAAGTGGCGGATGCTTCGGCAAAATATGATCCAATGTTGCAAGAATTATTTCATGGATTAAACCAAGATGTTTTTCATACCAGTCGACAAGCCGAACCCATCATTTTTATTGATGATATTGTTTCTTATAACAAAACTGAAGGCCTAGCCCTGAGCGATGATGAGGTTGAATATCTTAATTCTTTAAGCAAAAAACTCAATCGCAAATTGACCGACAGCGAAGTTTTTGGATTTTCACAAGTAAATTCGGAACATTGCCGACATAAAATTTTTAATGGGACTTTTATTATTGATGGAAAAGAGCAATCTGATAGTCTTTTTCAGATGATTAAAAAAACTTCTCGCATGCATCCCAACCGCATTGTATCTGCATATAAAGACAATGTGGCTTTTGTGGACGGACCGAAAGCAGAGCAGTTTTGTCCAACGACTCAAGATAAATCAGATTTTTTCGAACCCAAAGAAATTAATACCGTTTTATCGTTAAAAGCAGAAACGCATAATTTCCCAACGACAGTAGAGCCTTTTAATGGTGCTGCAACTGGTGCAGGTGGGGAAATTCGTGACCGTATGGCAGGCGGAATCGGGAGTATCCCAATGGCTGGAACGGCCGTTTACATGACTTCTTATCCTCGTTTGGAAGAAGGTCGGATTTGGGAAGAAAATATTCCTGAAAGACCGTGGTTATACCAAAGTCCAAAAGATATTTTGATTAAAGCTTCCAACGGAGCCAGCGATTTTGGAAATAAATTCGGACAACCTCTTATTTGTGGAAGTTTGCTCACTTTCGAGCATTTTGAAAGCGAACGGAAATATGGTTTTGATAAAGTAATTATGCTTGCAGGTGGCGTTGGACAAGCTCGCAAAGAGTATGCTCTGAAAGGAACCGCCGAAAAAGGAGATAAAATAGTGGTGATGGGCGGTGATAATTACCGAATTGGAATGGGCGGTGGCGCCGTTTCATCTGTTGCTACTGGCGAATTTGCCAATAAGATTGAACTAAACGCTGTTCAGCGTTCCAATCCCGAAATGCAAAAAAGAACATATAATGTGGTTCGTGCTTTAGCCGAAATGGATAACAATCCTGTGGTTTCAATCCACGATCACGGAGCAGGCGGACATCTAAATTGTTTGTCAGAACTTGTTGAAACAAGCGGTGGAGCTATCGATATTAGCAAATTGCCCGTAGGTGATAAAACACTTTCGATGAAAGAAATTATCGGTAACGAATCGCAAGAACGAATGGGAATGCTCATTAAGGCGAAAGATGAAGAGATGATTGCTCGCATTGCCAAGCGCGAAAGAGCGCCATTTTATATAGTTGGAGAAACAACTGGCGATCATCGTTTGAAATTTCACCATCCTGCTCAAGATATTTCAGCCATCGATTTGGAATTAAATGACTTTTTTGGAAATCCACCAAAAACAATCATGAATGACCAAACAATTGAGGTTAAAAATAAAGAAATTCAATATGACGTTTCGAAAATAAAAGATTATGTTTCTGATGTTTTAAAATTGGAAGCAGTTGCTTGTAAAGATTGGTTAACCAATAAAGTGGACCGTTCGATAACAGGAAAAGTGGCTCGTCAGCAATGTGTTGGAATGGTTCAGTTGCCGCTTAGTAATTTGGGAGCACTTGCCATTGATTATCGAGGCGAAAAAGGAATAGCAACTTCCATTGGACATGCTCCTGCAGTTGCTTTGGCAAATGCGGAAGCGGGCTCAAAATTGGCCATTGCCGAATCGCTCACCAATATTGTTTGGGCTCCCATTGAACAAAATATCAAAGGTATTTCGCTCAGTGCCAATTGGATGTGGCCTTGCAGAAACAGCGGTGAAGATGCTCGTTTATATAAAGCGGTGAAAGCGGTCAGCGATTTTGCTTGTGATTTAGGCATCAATATTCCAACTGGAAAAGATTCTCTTTCGATGACGCAAAAATATCCTGATGGAACTTCCGTTTTATCACCAGGAACCGTTATTATTTCGGCCATTGGAGAAGTAAGCAACATTAAACAGATTATTACATCCGCTCTTGAAGATATTCCTGGAACCGAAATTGTTTACATCGATTTTTGCAAAAGTCCGTTCCATCTTGGTGGAAGTTCGTTTGCTCAAGTAGTTAATGCTTTGGGGAATGAAGTTCCTGAAATTAATGATCATGAATATTTTAAAAACACATTTAATACGGTTCAAAAACTTATTGAACAAGAATTAATTCTTGCTGGACATGATATTTCTGCTGGAGGTTTGATTACCGCTCTTCTTGAAATGATGTTCCCCAATAATTACATTGGAATTGATGCTGACTTGAGTGGTTTTGATGAAAAAGATTTGGTTCGCATTTTGTTCAGCGAAAAGCCAGCTATTATTGTACAGATTAAAGATGCCAAAGTTAAAGAGATTTTAAAACAAGCTGGAATTCATTTCCTTACAATTGGAAAAGTTACCAAGAAAAACAAACTGGAAGTTAAGCATTTAACGACGAATTTGACTTTTAATTTATTTGAAACCCGCGATATTTGGTATGAAACTTCATATTTGTTAGACGTTCATCAAAGCACTCCAGAACTTGCGCTTGAACGATATGATAATTATAAAAACCAAGAATTAGTTTATGTTTATCCAGAACATTTTGATGGCAGTGCTGCATCTTTGGGCATTAATCCAAATCGCAAAGAAAAATCAGGCATTCGCGCTGCTATTATTCGCGAAAAAGGATGCAATTGCGATCGTGAAACAGCTTATACCTTGTGGCTTGCTGGTTTTGATGTGAAAGATGTACACATGACTGATTTGATTTCGGGCGAAGAAAACTTGGAAGATGTCAATATGATTGTATTTGTAGGTGGATTTTCAAATTCCGATGTTTTAGGTTCAGCTAAAGGTTGGGCAGGTGCATTCTTGTACAATCCAAAAGCAAAAATGGCACTCGACAATTTCTTCAAACGCGAAGATACTTTAAGTTTGGGCATTTGCAACGGTTGCCAATTAATGGTGGAGTTGGGATTGATTTATCCGCAACAAACCATTCGTCCCAAAATGGCACACAACGATTCTCATAAATTTGAATCTGGTTTTGTAACATTGAATATTATGCCCAATAATTCGGTAATGCTCTCCTCTCTATCAGAAACTCGATTGGGAATTTGGATATCGCACGGCGAAGGAAAGTTTATTTTGCCTTATGCTCCAGAAGAGTATAATATTCCAGCAAAATATAGCTACAGCGGCTACCCTGGAAATCCAAATGGTTCTGCGTTTAACGCCGCTGCCATTTGTTCAAAAGATGGGCGACACCTAGCGATTATGCCACATCCCGAACGGGCTATTTTTCCATGGCAATGGGCATACAACTACCCAGAACATCGCAAACATGACGTTACGCCTTGGATGGAAGCTTTTGTAAACGCATTCAATTGGATTAAAAATATAAAGTAAAAAAGATTGGAAGCAAGCGACGTTTTCATTGCTATTGCCTATTTGGGATTGCTTAGTTTTATTATTGCAAAATCTAAATTTTTCCGCATACCTTTTGCCAAAAAGTCATTAAGCTTGATTTTGTGGGCAGTAAAGGTGATGGCAACGCTTTCTTTTTTACTTATTTATTCTCTTTATGAGCCATATCAGAAAGGAAACGATTCGAGAGTTTACTTTTCTGACGGCTTAGTTTTGCACGAAACAGCCAAAACAAATCCCGATGCCTTTCTGAGAATTATGTTTGGAAAAGAATATTCTCAAGATGAAAAAATAATTTCGAAAATGAATTATTGGAATCGCTCATATGATTCGGTTGTTCCCAACGATAATCGTACCATTATCCGCATTAATGTTTTAATGCATTTTGTCAGTTTTGGGAATTATATGGTGCATCTATTATTGATGTCATTTTTCTCTTTTATAGGACTGATGGCGCTTTATAAGTCTGTAGTCTTGATGAATAACAAACAGAAATGGATTTCTATTATTCCCGTATTTTTGATTCCAAGTACGATTTTTTGGTCATCGGGAAACATCAAAGAACCGATATTAGTATTTGCATTGGGAATGAGTGTTTGGTACTTTTTCAAAACAATGAGCTATTTTAAAATAAGCAGATTGTTGCTCTTTTTAGCATACATGATTCTTTTGTTTACGATAAAAAGTTATGTGTTGTTTTTGCTCATTCCTATTATGATGGGATATCTTATTAGTAAAAGAACAAATAAAATCCCTGTTTGGGCAGTCTATTCCTTAAGTTACTTGTTTATGATAAGTCTCGGATTATTAGTTGCATATATAAAACCCTCTTACTCTTTTGTACATTTAATTTATACAAAAAATCTCGATTTTATTAATATGGTAAATACTTTTCATTCGGGCAGTACGTTTGCTATTCCAAATTTGGAAAGTAGCTTTGTTGATATTATGCTAAATACACCATTGGCTATTTTCAATGCATTGAGTCGCCCCTGGATATGGGAGGCCGATATTTGGCCAAAACTATTGGCTGCCATCGAAAATGTTTTTCTTATTTTGGCTATGGCTTATTTAATTTACAAAATTGATTTCCGAAAATCAATTCGCCATTCATTTTTTTGGTTTTGTTTGATATTTGCCATTTCGCTTCTTGCTTTATCTGGATTAGTAACGCCAAATATGGGTGCATTGGTAAGATATAAATCGCCCGCCCTTCCATTTTTGTTTATAGCTTTATCGATGTTTGGCGAAAAATGGATTTTTGTAGAGCAGAGGATACAAAGACTTTTTAAATTGTAATAAATTGCTGAAAAGCGAGCGGAGTCGAGCCTGCCGAAATCCCCAGCAGTCAAACTTCTTATTTACAAGTGTAAATAACCTGAATTTGCTCCTGTACTAAAGATGATGTTGGCGTTTTAGCTTCGCTGAGCTCGCAAACTCGTTACTTGCAAACACACACATTAAAAAAGCTCTTGAAAATCTTCAAGGGCTTTTTACAAGCTGTGAGTGAATTGTTTTTCCATTAAAGGAGTTCTTTTAAATTCTTTTTAGCGATGCTAAAGAAGAGTTCTCTCGTGTAAATGATTGAGGGTTTTGGTAAAAAGAACGAAGTAATCGGACATTATAGACGAACACAAGTTAATCAATTTTAATCATATAAGGCAAACGAGCCTGAATTCCTCTATCATTCGTAGTTCTTTTGAGGAACATATAGTATTCATAAAACTCACCTAATTCTTCTTGCAACAATGACACTTGAGCTTGTTGGGTCTCTTCCATAAGTTGTTCAAAAAACTCTTTTTGAACTGGCAGAAACTGAATTCTATATTCTTCCAAACCCGCTTTTTCGGCAGCAATCTCAATGGCTCTGTCAAGTCCGCCAATTTCATCTACCAGTTTTAAGTTTTTAGCATCAACACCACTCCAAACGCGGCCTTGTCCAATGCTATCAACATATTCCTTGGGAACTCCTCTGCCATCGGCAACGTGACCAATAAATACATCATATATACGTTCAATACTGCGTAAAATTGACTCATACTCATATTGATCCATAGGTCTGAAAAGATTCATATAATCGGCATGAGTATTGGTTTTTACTTGGTCAATGGTAATTCCTAATTTGTTGTTTAGCGTTTTTTGCAAATTGGGCATCATTCCAAAAACACCAATCGAACCGGTTATTGTATTTGGTTGTGCTACAATTACATCTGCATGACAAGCAATATAGTAACCTCCCGAAGCAGCCACGTCACCCATGGATACCACTACTGGTTTTACTTTCTTTGTAAGTATTACTTCTCTCAAAATAACTTCCGATGCCAAGGCGCTGCCTCCGGGTGAGTTTACTCTCAAAACTACTGCTTTTATATTTTCATCCAAGCGAGCCTTGCGAATTTCTCTGGAAATACGCTCCGAACCAATGCTTTTGTCGCTGCCTTCGCCGCCAGTAATTTCACCAACTGCGTAAACAACAGCAATTTTGTCTTTTGTTTTGGCAACCGATAATTTGGCACCAGCAGAATTTAGATAACTCTCTAATTTTATAAATTTGAGATCGTCTATTTTTTCAGCCTCTACTTTTGCTTTAAAAATATCCAAAAGTTCATCTTTGTAAATTAAACCGTCAACATATTTAAGTTTCAATGCTTCATCAGGAAATTGCAACAGCAAATTGTCAGCTGTTGTATTGATTTCCGATTCGCTGATTTTTCTGGATTCTGCCATTTTTTTCACCATATCATTCCAAATAGAGCCCATATAACGCATGGTTTGTTCTCTGTTTTCTGGACTCATTTTATCTAAAATATAAGGCTCAATAGCACTTTTAAATTTGCCATGACGTATGATTTGTGGCTCTATTTCCAATTTTGCCAATGTTCCTTTGAAAAACATAATTGAAGCATTCAATCCTTTTAAATCGATGCCTCCTTCAGGATTTAAATAGATTTGATCGGCAACTGTTGCTAAGTAGTAGGCTTTTTGAGAGTAGGTTTCGCCATAGCTGATAATGAATTTTCCAGATTCTTTAAATTCAACAAGAGCGTTACGAATTTCTTCTAAACTTGCAATCCCTGACTGTATATCGCTCAAATTCAGGTAAATACCTTTGATTTTGTCGTCTTTTGCAGCTCCTTTAATGGCTGTTGTAATGTCGTATAAACCCAATGATTTTGTGGCTTTCATCGACGAAAAATCAAAATTTTCGATGGGATTTTTGCCTGCACGCTCAACAATTTCATTGCTTAGGGTGATTTCCAAAATACTGTTGTTTGAAACTTTTACGGTTTTATCAGTTGTACTAGCAACGATCGAAACTGTAATAATTATAATTAGGAAAAACAAGGCCACCCATGACAAAATAAAACCCAACATGGAGGCAAACATAAATTTAAAAAATTGTTTCATAGAATTCTCGTTTTGATTAAGCTACAATATTATGAATTTTTTTCAACATTTGCTTATTTTTTTTCCAAACGAATAGTTTTTATGGTTAAACGGTGGAATATAGGCGATGAGTTTTTCGGAACTTTGAAATAATGTTTTTATCTTCTGCAAGATAATCGCGGGTGTGATTTGTAAATTAAATTTTCTTATCAAATTCTTTCAACAAATAGCCAACAATTGTAGGATTGAATTTGAAAATTATGTACTTTTATACACTGCATTTTAAATACATTTATCAAAAATTCATCAACAATTATGTCTCTATTCACTCATTTACATGTACATACACAATACTCTATATTAGATGGTCAAGCCAACATAAAAAAATTAGTCTCTTATGTTAAAGCCCTGGGAATGAACTCGCTGGCCATTACCGATCACGGTTCAATGTTTGGTGTTTACGAGTTTTTTTCTGAATGTAAGAAGCAAGGAATTAAACCAATCATTGGTTGTGAAGTTTATATAACGGATGGCTCGCGTCATAGCAAGGATAGAAAAGAAGATCGCAGTGGATATCATTTGGTTTTGTTGGCAAAAAATGAATTGGGTTATTCAAATCTCTCAAAACTTGTATCCATAGGACATCTCGAAGGGTTTTATTACACTCCCCGAATCGATTTTGAAGTTATGCAGGAGTATTCCGAAGGCATTATTGCTTCTTCTGCCTGTTTGGGCGGCGAAATTCCGCAGGAAATTATGCGCAGCAATCTCTCTTCTGGTCAAAAGTTTGATGGTAATAATTTGAATTTGACCGCTGCTTATGAAATTTTGGATAAATATGTAAGCATTTTTGGCGATGATTTTTATTTAGAATTACAAAGCCACGGCCGTCCCGAACAAGAGTTTGTGAATAAAGCATTGATTGTAATGGCACGAGAACGAGGTGTTAAGCTAATTGCAACCAACGATACGCATTTTATTCGTAAAGAGGATTTTGAAGCTCACAATGTTTTAATTTGTTTAAATACCAATCGTGATTTAGATGATCAAGATGGAATGCATTATACAGGAAATGAGTACGTTCGTTCGGTAGATGAAATGAAAGAACTTTTTATTGACACTCCAGAAGCCATTGAAAATACGCAAGAAATTGTAGCTAAAGTTGAAGAGTATGATTTAAACAGAGATGTTATATTACCGGTTTTTGAAATCCCTGATGGTTTTGAAAATCAACAAGCATATTTAGAACATCTCACTTGGGAGGGAGCCAAAAAACGTTGGGGCGAAATTACGCCAGAAATCAGAGAACGTCTGGAGTTTGAATTGTCTGTTATAAAGAATATGGGCTTCCCTGGATATTTCTTAATTGTTTGGGATTTTATTAAAAAAGCCAGAGAAATGGGAGTTCGGGTGGGGCCTGGGAGAGGATCCGCCGCTGGATCTGCAGTCGCTTATGCCATCGAAATTACGGGCATTGACCCCATCAAATATTTATTGCTTTTTGAACGTTTCCTTAACCCCGAACGGATTTCAATGCCCGACGTAGACATCGATTTTGATGATGAAAAACGTGATTTAGTATTGAAATATGTAGTGGAAAAATATGGACAGGAAAAAGTAGCTCAGATTATTACTTTTGGATCTATGGCAGCAAGATCGGCCATCAGAGATGTTTCCCGAATTCTAAAAATACCATTGCATGAGTCAGATCGTTTGGCAAAGTTAATTCCTGAGGCTCCGGGAACAAAGCTAGATGTTTCCATTAAGGAAGTTCCAGAGTTAAAAGCGGCTTATGACTCCAATCCACAATACAAAAGGATGCTCGATTTGGCAATGAATCTCGAAGGATCGGTGCGCAATACTGGAGTTCATGCCTGTGGCGTTATTATCGCCCCGGATGATTTAACGAAGTTTGTTCCCATTTCCCGAGCAAAAGATACCGATAGCCCCGTGACCCAATTTCATGGAAAAATTGTAGAGAGTGTCGGATTGCTGAAAATGGATTTTTTGGGACTAAAAACACTTTCCATTATCAATGATGCATTGCTAAACATTAAACGAAGCAAAGGTGTTGAAGTAGATATAGACAATGTAGATTTAGAAGATAAAAAAACTTTTGAATTATTTAGTACCGGAAATACGACTGCTATTTTTCAGTTTGAGTCGGAAGGAATGCGAAAATATCTAATCGATCTGGAACCTTCTCGTTTCGAAGATATTATTGCCATGAATGCTTTGTATCGTCCAGGTCCTTTGGCGTATATTCCTGATTTTGTTAAGCGGAAACACGGTTTACAAGAAATTACCTACGATTTACCCGAAATGCAAGAATATCTCGAAGATACATACGGAATTACGGTATATCAAGAACAGGTGATGTTGTTGTCGCAAAAAATTGCTGGCTTTACTAAAGGAGAAGCCGATACTTTGCGAAAAGCCATGGGAAAAAAACAAGTGGATGTTTTGGCAAAAATGAAATCTAAATTTGTAGAAGGCGCCGTTGCCAAGGGTCACCCTGAAAAAGTACTCAATAAAATATGGAAAGATTGGGAAGCATTCGCTCACTACGCCTTCAATAAATCGCACTCTACTTGTTACGGTTTTATCGCTTTTCAAACCGCCTTTTTGAAAGCAAATTATATGGCTGAGTTTATGGCGGCCAACTTAACCCATAATCTGAATAAAATTGATGAAATTTCAAAATTGATTGAAGATTGTCGCAAAAATGAAATTGAAGTTTTGGGTCCAGATGTTTTAGAGTCGGAATTGAAATTTACAGTAAATCAAAAAGGACAAATCCGATTTGGATTGGCTGCTGTGAAAGGAGTTGGAGCAGCTGCTGTGGAAGATATTATTCGTGAACGCGACGAAAATGGGCCATTCAAAGGAATTATCGATTTTATGACTCGAGTCAATCTGCGTTCGTGTAACAAACGTTGCATTGAAGCTCTAGCAAAAGCAGGAGCGTTCGACTGTTTCCCTGAAATTCATAGAGCTCAGTTTTTTTATGATGAAAATGGAAATAGCTTTCTCGAAAAATTGGTTCGGTATGCAACAAACATTACAAATAATACGGATTCTGCTCAAGTTTCCCTTTTTGATTTTGACGAAGCCGACGCAGATGTCCCAGATATCGAATTCCCTTCTTGTCCGGAATGGAATAATATCGCTAAATTAAAACACGAACAAGAAGTCACTGGTTTTTACATTTCAGGTCATCCCTTAGACGAATTTC
>Ga0265295_1003936_pt1 | contig 20668 bp, 18 predicted proteins | sample Munlansysbiofilm_FD_192503 | JGI IMG/M metagenome (GOLD analysis project Ga0265295, IMG submission 192503) | Leachate microbial communities from a municipal landfill in Southern Ontario, Canada - Methane capture system biofilm | ecosystem: Engineered > Solid waste > Landfill > Unclassified ... | reverse complement strand
GTCCGGACGCCTACAATATGGCTCTGTCGCTGCGCCGCGCCAACGCCGTCAAGGCGGAACTGGTCAAGCTCGGCATCCCCGCCAACGAAATCTCCGTCGTCGGCAAGGGTAAGGCTGATCCGCTGGTTCCGACCGCCGATGGCGTGCGTGAGCCTCAGAACCGCCGCGTGCAGATCAATCTGTAATCGGCAATATCAAGGAAAACCCCGCAAGGCACGTGCCTTGCGGGGTTTTTTGTTAGAGCCGTCCGGCGTTATTATCCAGCCCGATCTAAAAACCGGGCGGCGCAGCCTATCGATTATTGGTTGGCGGGCGCCGCCGAAGCGACCTTCTTTTCCTGCTTGGCAGCCTTGGCTTTCGGCTTGGCTTCGGCCGAACGAATCTCGGGCGTAGCGCAAACCGACACGTCCAGATGGTGCGAAATATTGCGTACGGCCAGATCTTCGACCGCAAAGGGGTCCGACACCAAGGCCTGATCAAGGATATCCGACGCACGCTGGCAATAGCTGGGATCGTTCATGACGCGCTGACCGGCGTCATTCGCCACCTGCGTCATCCAGCGGTCGAAATTCAGTCCAGCCCGGCTGAAATGTCCCTTCAAAGTCTGGGCGTTCGCCCGGAGCGGCGCATCGATCCGCGACACCAAGACATTATAGCGTGATGCGATGGACGAATCCTTCGGATCGATGCTGCGGCAATTCAGGGCGGCAACATTGAATTCCTGCTGTAGGATTCTGAAGTGCGCAGCCCTAGCCTCGGACTCGGTGAAGCAGGAAGGACCGGCCTGGGCCACCATGGGAACCGACAAGACGCCGCACAACATGATTGCGGCCATCGAATGTTTGTTCACGGGATCACCCCCCACCAACGCTGTTATCGGAATTGCAGGGATAGTGCCCCTACCAGGAGCAAAGATCAAGGATGACACGATTCTATCAAAACGCGCACCCTTTATCGGATGTTTTGCGGTTGACGGTTTTTCCAGCATAACCTTTCCTTCATTCCCATGATGTTACCGCTGCTTCCCATCACGCCGATCCTGCCTCTCCTGGCAGAAAGTTTAACTTCGGCGCCGAACGCCGTTCTCCTTGCGCCCCCCGGCGCAGGCAAAACGACCGCCGCACCGCTTCATCTGTTGGATGCCCCCTGGCTTGAAGGCCGGAAGCCGGTGATGCTGGAACCCCGCCGCCTGGCCGCACGCGCCGCCGCGTCGCGCATGGCCCAATTGCTGGGGGAACCGATCGGCGGCCGGGTCGGATACCGCATGCGCCAGGACAGCCGCATCGGCCCCGCCACCCGTATCGAGGTGGTGACCGAGGGCGTTCTGACCCGCATGTTGCAAGACGACCCCGAATTATCCGGCGTCGGCTTGGTTCTCTTCGACGAATTTCACGAACGCAGCTTGAATGCGGATCTCGGCTTGGCCTTGTGCCTGGATATCCAGGCGGCGCTACGCAACGATCTGCGGCTTCTGGTCATGTCGGCGACACTCGATGGCGGTCCGATATCGCGGCTGATGGGAGACGCCCCTATAATCACTGCCGAGGGACGAAGCTTTCCGGTCGCCGTCCGGTGGCTGGACCGCCCCTGGGCCGGGCGGGTCGAAGACGGCGTCGTCCGTCTCGCCATCCAGGCTCTCGAAGAAAATCCGGACGGCGATATCCTCGTCTTTCTGCCCGGACAGGCAGAAATCCGCCGCGCCGAACGTGCGCTGGCCGCCTATGCGCCTTTTGCCGAGATCGCACCGCTTTTCGGCGATCTGCCGCAGGCCGAACAGGAGCGGGCGCTTCGCCCCGTTCCGGGACGCCGCCGGATCGTCCTTGCCAGCGCCATCGCCGAAACCAGCCTGACGATCGAAGGGGTCCGCATCGTCGTCGATGGCGGCCGGTCGCGCCAATCTCGTTTCGACCTCCGCACCGGGATGAGCCGTCTGGTCACGGTCCTGGTCTCGAAAGCTTCGGCTGAACAGCGCCGGGGCCGCGCCGGACGGCTGGCTCCCGGTTTGTGCTACCGGCTTTGGACCGAAGCCGAGCATCGCGCGCTGCCCGCTTTCGCAGCCCCCGAGATCGTCGAAGCCGACCTAGCACCGCTGGCCCTGGAACTGGGCTGCTGGGGCATAGACGCCCCCAACCATCTCTCCTGGCTGGACGATCCGCCGCAATCCAGCCTCCTTCAGGCCCGCGATCTTTTGCGGCAATTGGGCGCGCTGGACCAGGATGGACGCATCACCGGCCATGGCCGCGCCATGGCCCGGCTGGGACTGCATCCCCGTCTGGCGCACATGGCGTTGAAAGCAACGGCGATCGGGCTAGGGGGGCTGGGTGCCGACATCGCCGCCTTGCTGTCTGAACGCGATCTGCCCATGGCAGAGCGCGACGCCGATTTCCGTCAGCGCCTCGCCTTGCTCAAAAGCAAGGACGGTTCCGCCGCCCTGCGGCGGGTGCGCGAAGCATCGAAGCGCTTGCGCCGTTTACTCGGCGCATCGGCGCATGAAACCGATGCCGCCGGACAAGCCGGTTTGCTGATCGCCTTCGCCTATCCGGAACGAATCGCCATGCGCCGTGGCGCATCCTCTCTGCATTATCGCATGGCGAACGGTCAGGGCGCTTTTTTCATGGACCCGGAATCTCTTTGTCGGGAAGACATGCTGGCCATCGCCACGCTGGACGGGAATCGGCGAAATTCCCGTATCTTCCTGGCTGCACCCTTATCCCGGACCGAGATCGAAGAGCATTTCGCCGACGCCATCGAAATCTCGGCGGCCATCACTTGGGACGAACGTGGCGAACAGATTTCGGCGGTGCGGGAACGCCGATTGGGACGCCTCGTCTTGTCCCGGACCCCTTTGGACGACCCCGACCCCAGCGCCATGATCCAGGCCATGCTGGAAGGCGTGCGAATTCTGGGATTGTCAGCACTTCCCTGGACAGCCGATTCACTGCGATTGCGGATGCGGGTCGGTTTTCTGCGCCGATTGGACGGCGACGGCGATTCTGCGTGGCCCGATCTGTCGGACGATGCCCTATCCGCCTCTCTCGACCAATGGCTGGCCCCCTGGCTTCAAGGATGTACGCGCAAAAGCCATCTCGCCCGGCTGGACATGACGCGACTCATCGCCAGCCTCCTCGATTGGCGGCAAACATCGGATCTGGACCGGCTGGCCCCGGCCCATCTGACCGTCCCTTCGGGCAGCCGCATCGCCATCGATTACGAACCCGACCAACCGGTCCTGGCCGTCCGCTTGCAGGAAATGTTCGGATTGGCGGAAACGCCCAAAATCGCAAACGGCAAAGCGCCGTTGCTTTTGCATCTGCTGTCGCCGGCACGCCGACCGGTCCAGGTTACTCAGGATTTGGCCGGTTTCTGGGCCGGATCTTATGCCGCCGTCCGCTCGGAACTGGCCGGACACTATCCGAAACATTACTGGCCGGCCGACCCCATGCACGCAGAACCCACCGCCCGAGCCAAGCCGCGACGCTGATTCACGAAAGCACGAGAAGGCGGGCGAAACCGTACAAGCATAAAAGCGCGTAAAAAAAAGCCGGCACCAGAATCAGGGCCGCCGGCGGAATCGTGCAGCGAGCAGCCGTGATCCGTCCGCGTTCTTTGTTGCCGGTTTGCTGTCTCCTATCCATCCGCGACACCTCATGACGTTAAAGACGATGGATTCGTTCTAACCCGTCGTCATGTCGATATCGTGGCGGATTCTTTTCAAAATGTGACCGATTCAGTGCCGTTTCGTGCGCGGATCATCCGGCCAGCGGTTATGCAGCCAAAACCATTGTTCCGGCTTTTCCCGGATCCAGTCTCCGTAGACGGCGTTGACCCGGGTCATGATTTCGTAAATGCGCTCGTCGCGGTCGCCTTCTTGGGGGAGCTCCAGCGGCGGCTGGAAAACCACCTTGAACCGGGCGCCTTCGGTACGAACCGCATGCACCGGAATCAGTGGAAGGTTGAATCTGAGAGCGAAAACTGCCAGGGCCGGTGCGGTCATGGCGGGAATACCCAGGAACGGAACCGAAATGCCTTCGTTCATTTTCTGGTCGACCAGCATGCCAAGATGCCCACCGCTCTTCAGCACCTTCACGGCCAAGCGCGCCCCTTCGGCCCCTTTGGGAATCAGGGAAACGCCCATCGCCTCGCGTGCGGCGCGATACATCCCTTCAACGCCCGTGTTCGAGGCCGAACGATAGATCACCGTCAGCGGTTTGAATCCGAGCAGAATTCCAACCAACGCGGTCAGTTCCCAATTGCCGAAATGGGCGGTAACGAAAAGACAGGGCTTCCCCGATTTCTGGAAGGGCTCGATATATTTACGCCCTTCAAGCTCGATATGCTCGCCCAGGTGCAAATCACCAAGATGAGGAAACTCGCCGGCGGTACGGCCCAGATTGTCCCACATGGCGGTAACGATGCGCTCGCGTTCCGGCACCGGCATATCCGGGAAGACACGGTCGAGATTACGCCGGGCAACATTCGTCACCGGCAGCAAACGGCCGATCCTGCGCCCCACCCATCCCCCGAAAGCGGAAGCGTGATCAATGGACAGGCGTTTGAGAATCCAGAAGAACGTCCAGGCTAAAACCGTTTCCAGCCCGTGCCGGACAGAACGCAGCGTCATGAGCCTCCCTTCAACTTCCGGGACAGAACCGCACGCAAGGCCGCCTCGTCCTTCCAGATCAATCTTACCGGCAGAACCGTCACCTTGTAGCGTTGATGCGGCGGAATACGGACATAATCTTTGGCCGTAGTGATAAGGGAAGCGCCGAGACGGTCCGCCTCGGCCACCAGAGCGCCGATCTCGGCGGGATGGTAGGGATGATGGTCGGGAAAGGCAAAAGCCGCCGCCAGCCGCGCACCCACATCTTCCAAAGTCTGGAAGAACTTGTCCGGCCTGCCGATACCGGCGAACGCCACCACCGCGCGTCCGGCCAATCCATGAGCCTCGGCTTCCGGTTCGAGAACCGCGTTCAGAACGGGTTTCTTGCCGAAACGCCGGATCAGGTTGTGCCGATCGGGACCGATCAAAACCACCGCATCCGTCCGCGCCAGCGCGCGCGCCACCGGCTCCCGCAACGGTCCGGCAGGAATGCAGCGCCCCGAGCCGAATCCGTAAGCGCCGTCGACCACCAGAAAAGAAAGCGTCTTGGCCAGGGACGGATCCTGGAACCCGTCATCCATTATCAGGCAGCGCGCGCCGGCCTCGACCGCCGCCCGAGCGCCCGCGACCCGGTCCTTGGCCACCCAGCAAGGCGCTGCGGCGGCCAGTTCCAAGGGTTCGTCGCCCACGATCTTGTAATCATGGAACAAGGGATCCACCCGCAACGGCCCCTGGGCACTTCCGCCATAGCCGGCGGATAGGAAATGCGCTCCCTTGAGATGCGCGGCCAGGGCCAGAGCCACCGGGGTTTTCCCTTGCCCTCCGACGACGGCATTGCCCACGCAGATAACCGGCACTTCAGGCTTGAAAGGGGGAGCGTCGCCCCGTCCGCGCAAGGATGAGCCCGCCGCCCACAACCAGCCCGCAGGGGCGAGAAGCAGGGAGGGAAGCCCTCCCTTGGTCCAGAAATCAGGCGCCTTCATCATTGGCCTCCAAACCAGCCAACCAGGGTTGCAACCGGTTCATCACCGAATCCAGAACGGAAGCTTGCTTCAAAGCGAAACGCCGCGCCAGCATGCCGTCATGCTGGGCCCGGCCGGGATCGGATAACCGTTCATCCACGGCGCGGGTCAGCGCCGCACCATCAGCGACCTCCGCCGCGGCCCCGGCTGCCAGCATGGCCTGCGCCATGACAGCGAAATTGTCCATATGAGGCCCGAACAGAACCGCCGCGCCGAATCGGGCCGGTTCCAGCGGGTTCTGCCCCCCCTGCCCGGCCAGGCTTTTACCCATGAAAACGATCGGCGTCACTTTGTAGAAAAGACCCATTTCCCCCATGGTGTCGGCGATCAGGATATCGACATCGCCCGTCACGGGATCACCGGCGGAACGCCGCGCCACACACAATCCCATGCCGGTCAGTTGTCCGGCGATATCCGCGCCACGCGCCGGATGGCGCGGCACGATGATCGTCAACAGCCCGGGATGCCTGTCTTGCAAGGCGCGATGCGTTTCCCCGGCAAGGAGTTCCTCCCCCGCATGGGTGCTGGCCGCCAGCCAGCGCGGTCGTCCGCCGATTACCCCGGACAGGCGCGCATCCTCGGCTTCGTCCACCGGCAAGGTTTGCGCCGCATATTTGAGATTGCCGCAGTAATCGACGGTCACCGCGCCCAATCGCCGCAGCCTTTCCGTATCCTCGGGCGTCTGCCCCAAGCAGAGGGAAAATGCGGACAGAAGACGCCCGATCGTTCCCGGGAAATACCGCCAGCGCCGGAAAGACCGCGCCGAAACCCTGCCATTGACCAGGATGAGCGGAACGCCGCGCATCTGAGCTTCCAGCAACAAATTAGGCCAGAATTCGGATTCGGCCCACAAGGCCAGATCGGGCCGCCAATGGTCCAGAAAGCGGCGCACCCAAACCAGACAATCCACCGGAACGAACTGGTGCATGGCCCCCTTGGGCAATCGGCGCGCCATCAGGGCAGCCGATGTCACGGTCCCTGACGTCAGCAGCACCGTCGTCTCATTCTGCCCCTGAAGCCGTTCAGCCAGGGGCAGAAACGAAATCGCCTCGCCGACGCTGGCGGCATGCATCCAGATCACGCGCCCCTGGGGACGGGGCAGGCTGGCCCGCCCCTGTCTTTCGCCAAAACGCGCTCCGTCCTCCTTGCCGCGCCGCAGCCGCAGCCGCAGATAAGCGGCGATCAGCGGTTCGCACAAAACGGTCAGCAGACGATAGAATCCCAGCAGCATCACGATTCGACCCGGTCGTCCGAATCGGATAAGGGAGCCGGCTCCACGGGCACGCGCCCCATCAGCCGGTCGGCCTCCCACGTCACCCGGTTCAATTCCGACTCGATCTGGGCCAGAAACGTAGCGCGGGATTCAGGTGTGAGCGGATCGGGCGGATAAAGCGGTTCTCCCCACACGAACACGCCGGACGAAAACGGCCAAGCCAGCAAGAACCGATCCCAGCTCTTCATTAGCCGGCCCCATTTCACCGAAGAGGCATAAGGAATGACTGGGACCCCGCTCAGGCAGGAAGCAGAAGCAATACCATCGGAGATCTGCATGCGCGGACCTTGGGGACCATCCGGCGTTATCCCGACGCACAGGCCGGATTTCAGCATGCGTATCAGTTTCCGGAACCCGCCGGTGCCGCCGCGGCGCGACGAGCCGGGCACCGCGCTCAGTCCGAAATGGGCGACTGTTTCAGCGATGAAAAGACCGTCCCGGTGCTGCGAAATCAGGATATGCAAGGGCACGCCCCGACGCCACGCCACCGCCGTCATCAAAATCCGGCCATGCCAGAATCCCAGGATGAAGGGTTCGTTCCGATCCCAAAACCGGGCTGGATTCTCACCCCCCACGACCTTCCAGGACCCCGACGCATAGACAAACCAGATATAAAACGCCGCCAGGCGGGCCACGCCGCTACGCACCTTTTCGTTCGCCATCAGTTTTTTCAAGGAGATCATCGTTCAGCCCCGGCACAGGCGGGCACGCCGCGAAACGGCGAACGAGTCGCGCCTGGAAGCGAATACCGGGCTGCCGCCTGGGGTGATGATCTTGTCTTGAAGCAAGAAACGATTTCCGCACTGTCGGTTTTCGGGCGACGCACCATAGCATGCGGCCCCAAGTAGGACCAAGGCCGCCCGGCATGTCCTCTTGCGGTTATTAATGACCCGGCGCGTTCATGACGTCTTCGGGTAGCCGGGCCGCCACCATTTGCCCGGTAGCGCACAAAATTCCTTCGGCGCGCAGCACCAGATCCACGAAAGCCTTGCGACCTTCAACGGCGCTGACCTTACCGTAGAGAACCAGTTCCATGCCAATAGGTGTCGGATTCTTGTATTCGACCGACAGCGACGCGGTGACATAACGGATCGGCTCCAAAGCGTCATCCATCGCCCGGCCTTCCCGTTTATAGGTTTCGGCCATCGCGGTGGCGATGCCATGGCAGTCGAACAAAGCAGCGATCATCCCGCCGAAGATATGCGCGGGATAACCGCCGGTGAAATAATCCCTGGGCGTGTAACGGGCGATCGTGTCGCCGCCATTTCCATCCCAATAGCTTTTCAGATGCAGCCCATGCTGGTTGTTCCGACCGCACCCAAAACAGTGGCTGAATCGTTCGGGGGCGTAGTCCTGGAAGGCGCGCTCCATTCGTCTGTCCTTGTTTTCGGTTGCAGGAAAAAGGTCAGAATCCCTCGGGATCGCCGACGATGACGGCCGAAAGCTTGCCCGCGTCAAGCAGCCGCCGGGCGACGCGGTCAATATCGTCCTTGGTGACGCCGTTAATCAGTCCGGCGCGGCGGTCGAGATAATCGATGCCCAGCCGGTCGAGCTGGATGGCGATCAGAAGCGCCGAGATGCTCTGGGTCGAGTCCATCTGCAACGGAAACGAGCCTAAAAGATAGGTTTTGGCGTCGGCGAGTTCTGCCTCCGTGACCCCGTTCTCCGCCATATGCGCCCATTCCTCGCGGATCAGGCGCAGGCTTTGCGCCACCCGATCGTTGGCGGACGAAACCGTACCTTCGATCAAAGCGCCGCGCTCTTTGGGCGCGAGAAAGCTGTAAACCCCGTAGGACAGGCCGCGTTTGACCCTGATCTCGGTCATCAGCCGGGAGTTCAAACCGTCGCCGCCCAAGATGTAGTTCATGACATAAGCGGCATACCAATCGGGATCGTCGCGCCCGATCCCCTCCTGGCCGAACACGACGACGCTTTGCGGAATCGGACGGCGGATGATTTCCACCCGGCCATCGGTCAAGACATTGGCCTGCTCCAAAGCGGCGGGCTGCGCAGCCGCCGGCAGACCGCCGAAGGTCCGGTCCAGAAGCGGCCCCAGCCGTTCGGGCGTGATGTCCCCGGCCACCGCGACATAAAGGACGTCCTGCGCCAGACGCGTCTTGGCGAAAGCCTGCAGGTCGGGAATGTCGATGGCCTCGATCGTACCGGGCACCCCTTCGGCGGCGCGTCCGTAAGGATGGCTGCCATAAACCAGTTTCGCGAAGGCGCGCTGGGCCATGGCATTGGGGTCCTGGATCTGACGCGTCAGGTCGGTCAGCATCTGGCTGCGAATCCGCTCGACGGCTTGGCGGTCGAAACGCGGTTCCGTCAACGCCAGGGACAACAGGCCGAAAGCCTCGTCCAGATGATCGGTCAGGGTTTTCATCCGGCCGTAAAGGGCATCCTGGCCGGCCGAGAAACCGAGTGAAACGGACAGATCGCGCAACCGGGCCTGATAGGTCTGGCTGTCCATGTCGCCGGCGCCTTCGTCCAGAAGAGCCACCGTCATGCTGGCCAAACCGGCCTTGTCGTCGGGAACCAGGGCCGCCCCGCCTCGGAACGCCAGGCTAAGAGAAACGATGGGATTGGAATGGTCCTGAACCAACCAAGCCACGATACCGCCCGGACTAACGACCTTCTCGACCGCGACCGCATGAGCCGAAACGCTCCACAGCAGGCAGAGAGCGACAACGATCAGTTTCGGGACAGTCCTCATCGGGATGCTCCTTCCCCGTCTCGAAGCGGCAACAGCCGCCCCGTCACCGATCGTTCCGGCTTCAAGACGGCGCGCGCGGCGTCGTTGACCTGGGCCACCGTAACCGCGCCGATACGGTCGGGCCAGGATTCGATATCCTCGATCGTTTGGCCCGACGCCAGCGACGCCCCCAGGATGCGCGCCGCCACATTGACCGAATCCCTTGCATAGACGACCGAGGCGCGCAGCCGGTTCTTGGCCCGGGCGACCTCGTCGGCGGTCACACCGTCTTTCAATAGGGCCGCGATCTGACCCTCCACGGCCGCTTCGATCTTGTCCAGGGCAACGCCCGGACGCGGTGAAACCCCGAACGAGAAAACCGATGGGCCGATCCGGGACGGGTCGTAACCGACGCCGGCGTCGGCGGCCAATTCCTGTTCCACGACCAGGGCGGTATAAAGGCGTCCGGTCGTACCGCCCCCGACGATTTCAGCCAAAATCTGCAACGGATAGGCATGCCGGACATCGCCGTCGCGATAGCTGGGAGCCAGATAGTCCCTGCTCCAAGCCGGCTGAGCGACGTTCTCGTCGCGCAACAGAACGGTGCGCGCCGCCGCCGGGGCGGGCTCCTGGGGGCGTAGCCGCTCGGGCACCGGGCGCGCGGGCAGGACACCGTAATATTTCCGTGCGAGCGGAGCCAGTTGGCGGGCGGTGATGTCGCCGGAAACCACCAGAATGGCGTTGTTGGGGGCATACCAGCGGGTATGGAAATCAACCACGTCCGCCAAACGGTAGCGTTCGATATCGACGTCCCAACCGATGACCGGATGATGATAGGGGCTGTTCAGGAACAAAGCGGCGGTCGTCTGTTCGTCCAGCCGCGAAGCCGGTTCGTTCTCGACCCGCATGCGCCGTTCTTCCAGAACGACCTGACGTTCGGGCTGAAAATCCTTTTCATCCAGCCGCAGATTGGCCATGCGGTCGGCTTCCAGCCGCATGACCGTTTCCAGCTTGTCCGACGCGACGATCTGATAGAAAGCGGTGTAATCGGCGGTGGTAAAGGCGTTGTCGCGTCCACCGTTCTGCGCCACGATGCGCGAGAACTGCCCTGCGGCCACGGTCTTGGTGCCCTTGAACATCATATGTTCGACCATGTGGGCAAGACCGGTATGGCCCGGTTCTTCGTCGGCTGAGCCGACCTTGTACCAGACCATATGCGTCAGCATCGGCACGCGGTGGTTCGGCAGAACCACCACCGTCATGCCATTGTCCAGCTTGAACGTCTCAGGCTTGAAAATCTGGGCCGAAGCGGGCTGAGCCAAGAGAAGCCCTGCCAGAACAGCAAGCGCGCCCCATGGACGACGAAGAGCAACCATCTCTACCTCCCGGTGGCGACCGTTCCGCATCGCCCGTGGATATTCGACGCAAGCCTGAAAAGCTGCGCGGAGCCGCCACCCTCCGGAAAACGCCCCCGGTTTTTCCGGAGACTAGAAAACGCCTTCCAGCCACCCTTTTTTGCGGCGTGTGATCTGCGGCGTTTCGCCATCGCTGACGGATTTGCCCAGAGCGGCGTTATCCTGAAGACGCTGTCTCTCGCCCTTGGCGTCGAGCGCCTCGCCCGGAAGAGGCTTCTTCTGCCAGAACAAGATTTTATCCGTGAAGCTGTTGTCCGCTTCGATCAGGGACGTGGTTTCCTCGTTGACGACCTTGCGGATGTCGGGCAACGCCCGGTCCGCTCCGGCCTGACTCAACAGGGCCTGCTCTCCCGTGGAACGGTCGGCAAAATTCTCCGTGGCCCCGCCCGAGCGGCTGGACAGCAGCATGTTGCGCGCCTGATCGCGAACCATCCCTTCCTGGGGACGGGGTGCGCCGGGCTGCGGCGGACGGAGTGAGTAATCCGGCGGCTGGCTCAAAGGAGCCCGCGAGACGACAGAGAATTCGTCCGGCACGGAACGTTCATAGCCGAGAACCCGCTTGGCGTCGCTGCAGGACGACACGAGAAGCGCCAGAATCACTACGCCCAACGCCCTACGCATGGCCTTGATATCCCGATATGCGTCGTTCATGCCGTATTCTTAATGGAAGTGGGCCCGCCAAACAAGGACGACAATATCCACAGCCCCGCTCCGATGCAAATGGCGCTGTCGGCGAGGTTGAACGCCGGCCACCAATTGAACGCGCCGATATGGATATAAAGGAAATCGACCACGGCGCCCAGCCGCAGCCGGTCGCTGACATTTCCGATCGCGCCGCCCACCACCAGGCCCTGGGCCACGACCAGAAGACGGGTCTGGGAGTGCGCCATCGTCCAAACCAGATAAGTGCCGATGGCCAAAGCGAGGATGGAAAACACCCACACGGTCCACCACGCGCCGGTATTGCCCATGCCGAAGCTGATGCCCCTGTTCCAGGCCAGCACCAGATCGAGGAAAGGCAGCACGGGAATATTGCCCGTCCCGGCGAAAGGAGGCTCCGGGTTTCCGGGCGGGGCGAGCAACGTCAGGACATAGGCTTTGCTCGCCTGATCCAAAACCGCAATCAGAACAGCGATTCCGAGCCCGAGCCCAAGACGGCGCCGGACCGTTCTCATCGCGCGGCCACGACGTCCGCGCAACGGCCGCACAGGCCGTCTTCGCCATGCTGGCCGACATCCGGCAGCACCCTCCAGCAGCGCGGGCATTTATCGCCTTCGGCCTGGGCGGGCACCACGCCCGCGCCCGGCAGATCGGCCACCGTGAACGCGCCATCCGGAACCGGCCCGATCACCAGTCCCAGATCCGAGGTGATGCAGATCTCGGCCATGTCGAGTCCGTCCAGCAATGCCGCCTGCTCTTCGGTCACATACAGCACCGGACGGGCCTGCAGGCTGGAACGGATTCGCTTGGCGCTCCGTTCGACCTCCAGCGCCCCCGTCACCACCCGGCGCAGATCGCGCACCTTGCGCCAGCGCTCACCCAGCGCCGGGTCGTTCCAGTTCGCCGGGACATCGGGGAAACGCTGCAGATGGACGCTGTCCTCCTCGGACGGATGACGCGCCAGCCACGCTTCCTCGGCGGTGAAGCACAGGAAGGGGGCCAGCCAGCTGCACAAGGAATCGAGCAGGGTGCTCATGACCGTGCGCGCGGCGCGGCGGCGCGGCGAATCGGGCGCGTCGCAGTAAAGCGCGTCCTTGCGAATGTCGAGATAAAAGGCCGACAGATCGACGCCGCAGAAATTATGCAGTTCGGCAAACCAGCCATGGAACGAGAAATTGGCGCAGGCGCGGCGCAGGCCTTGATCCAACTCGCCCACGCGGTGCAGGACCCAGCGTTCCAGCTCGGGCATTTCCGCGTAGGCGACGGCCTCATCGGGACCGAACCCGTCGAGCGCGCCCAAGAGATAGCGCAGCGTGTTGCGCAGCCGGCGATAGACGTCCACCTGTGTCTTCAACACCGTGGGGCCGACGCGCAAATCCTCGGAACAATCCGAGCCCGCCACCCACAATCTGAGGATGTCTGCGCCCATTGTCGCCGTGACGTCCTGCGGCTCGACGCCGTTGCCGAGCGATTTCGACATCTTCCGGCCTTCCTCGTCGAGGATGAAGCCGTGCGTCAGCACCGCGTCATAGGGGGCCCGCCCCCGCGTGCCGCAGGATTCCAGCAGCGAGGACTGGAACCAGCCGCGATGCTGGTCCGATCCTTCGAGATAGAGATCCGCCGGCCATCTGAGGTCGGGCCATTCCCCGCTTTCCAGCACGAAGCTGTGGGTCGACCCGGAATCGAACCAGACATCGAGAATGTCGAGGACCTGCTCGTAATCCTCCGACCGGCGCCCCTCGCCCAGGAACCGTTCGGGCGGGCTGGTGTACCAGGCATCCGCGCCTTCCGCTTCGAAGGCGGCGACGATCCTGGCCATCACCGCTTCGTCGCGCACCGGCTCGCCGGTCTTTTTCTCGACGAAGACCGTGATCGGCACACCCCAGGCTCTTTGCCGCGACACGCACCAATCGGGCCGGTTCTCGACCATCGAGGCGATGCGGTTACGCCCCAGTTCGGGATAGAAACGGGTCTCGGCGATGGCCGCCAGCGCCTTGTCGCGCAAGCCCGTCTTTTCCAACGAAATGAACCATTGCGGCGTGTTGCGGAAGATCAGCGGCGCTTTTGAACGCCAGGAATGCGGATAGGAATGTTCGATCCGGCCATGGGCGAGCAGATTGCCGCAGGCGGTCATCGCCTCGATCATCGGCTTGGCAACCGGCGAGTAATATTTGCCGTTCTTGCCCTGGGCCAGCACCGCTTGGCCGGCAAAGATCGCCACATGCGGGTAATAACGCCCATCCGGCTGCACCGTGTCGGGCACCGCCACGCCATTGGCGCGGCACAGACGCCAGTCATCCTCGCCATGGCCGGGAGCGATATGGACAAAGCCGGTGCCGGTATCGGTGGTGACGAAATCACCCGCGAGCAGCGGCACGTCGAAAGCGTAGCCGTCCTTGGCTTCGGGATGATCGCGCAAGGGGTGATGGCAAATAGTGCCCGCCAGGGCCGCGCCCTTGACCAGCGCCAGGGTCTCGAAGACGCAACCGGCATCCTTGGCGACCTGTTCGGCCTGGTCAGCCAGCACCACTAGTTTTTCGCCCACAGCCGTCAGACCCGACGTTCCGGCGTCCGCGACCCGGACCACGGCATACTCGAAATCGGGACCGAAAGCGATGGCGCGGTTGCCGGGCATGGTCCAGGGCGTCGTGGTCCAAATCACCACCTTGGCCCCGTCGAGTTCGGGCAGGCTTGCCTTCACCACCGGGAATTTGACCCAGATGGTGATGCTGACGTGATCGTGATATTCAACCTCGGCCTCGGCCAGGGCCGTCTTTTCCTCGACCGACCACAGAACCGGCTTGGCGCCCCGGTAGAGCGAACCGTCAAGCAGGAAACGCCCCAATTCGCGCGCGATCGCCGCCTCGGCGTGATAAGCCATGGTGGTGTAGGGATGCGCCCAGTCGCCGGTGACGCCCAACCGCTTGAATTCTTCGCGCTGGACATCGATCCAATGGGCGGCAAAATCGCGGCATTCCTGGCGGAACTGGACCACCGGAACCTGATCCTTGTCCTGACCGGCGGCGCGGTATTTCTCTTCGATCTTCCATTCGATCGGCAGCCCGTGGCAGTCCCAGCCGGGGACATAGGGCGCGTCATAGCCCAGCATCTGCCGGGAACGGACGATCATATCCTTCAGAATCTTGTTCAGCGCATGGCCGAGATGCAGGTTGCCGTTGGCGTAGGGCGGCCCATCATGCAGCACGAAAAGCGGCCGGCCCTTGGATTCCGTCCGCATTCTAGCGAACAACCCGATTCGTTCCCACCGTTCCAACAGCCGGGGTTCGAGATCGGGCAGGCCGGCCTTCATCGGAAAGTCGGTCTTCGGCAGAAAAACACTCGCCTTGTCGTCTACGCTCATCGTCTCAAGCCCTTCGCTATTCGGCCAGGCCCGCCAGGATGGCGCGGGCAGTCCGCCCATCCTCGGCGATTTGCGCGCGAAGCGCGTCCAGACCGTCGAATTTCCGCTCCGGCCGCAAGAAATCGACCAAGGCAATTCTTAAGTGGCGACCATAGAGATCGCCGTCGAAATCGAACAGATGCGCTTCCAACATCGCGTCCTTCTTATCGAAGGTCGGACGGACGCCGATATTGGCGACCCCGTTGACTACCGGTGCGGAATCGCCCGTACCAAGCGCCGCGCGCACCGCGTAAACGCCGAAAGCGGGATGCATGTAATCGTCGAGGCGGATATTGGCGGTGGGGAAGCCCAATTGACGGCCCCGCTGGTCGCCATGGCCAACCTCGCCCTCGATCTCCCAGTTGCGCCCCAGAATGGAGGTGGCCTCGCGCACGCGGCCAGCGCGCAAAGCCTCGCGCACACGGGTCGAAGAATAAAGCGCCCCGTCCTGGGCGCGGACCGGGCCAACGCAGGTCACGGAAAAACCAAGCTCATGGCCTATCGCCTGCAGCGCCTCGGCATTGCCGCCGCGTCCGTGGCCGAAAGCGTAGTCATAGCCGACCACCACATGCGCAACACCCAACGCGTCCAACAGCACCCGGCGGATGAAATCCTGGGGAGACAAGGCGGCGAAGGCCCGGTCGAAATGCTGCAACAGCAGGAAATCCACGCCGATCCGCCCGATCAGACGGGCCTTGGCCAAGGCCGGCGTCAGGCGGAAGGTTTCGGATTCCGGTTTGAACAAAAGCCGGGGATGGGGTTCGAACGTCATGACCCCGCAGGGAATCGCCTTTTCGCGGGCGATGGCCTGAGCTGCGCCGATCACGGCCTGATGGCCGAGATGAACACCGTCAAAATTTCCCAGGGCGACGACGCCGCCACGACATTCCGCGGGGGCTTCCGAATAATGATCGAAGACGCGCATCGACGCGACAGACCTTGACTGACCGTGAAAGGGCTAAGGGGTATTCGATAATGGCAAGAATCGCAACCCCGGCTTAAGCGATCGCCTCCATATCCACAGCATCCGCTCATGACAAAGCCGGCGCTTCACCCTTTTTCCGGGAAAAGCGCCGGCTGGCGGGAATGCCGCCGATGAAGCTTACTTCTTGCCCGAAGGCACCATCAGCATCGCTTCGCCGTCAACCACCACCGTGGAACCCACGGTCGCAGTGGTCTTGAACTTGGCGCGCTTCTTCTCGGGGATCAGCTCGACCAGCTCGACCTTGGCGACGACGGTATCGCCGACCTTGACCGGAGCCTTGAACGCCAACGTCTGGGACATGTAAATGGCGCCCGGCCCAGGCAGCTTGGTGCCGAACACGGTCGAGATGAAACCGGCCGACAGCATGCCATGGGCGATACGGCCCTTGAACATGGTGGTATCGGCATATTCTTTGTTGAGGTGGACCGGGTTGGTGTCACCGGAAACGCCCGCAAAAAGGACGATATCGGCGTCGGTCACGGTCTTCGCGTAGATCGCGGTCTGGCCAACGGCCAGTTCCTCGAAATAATATCCGTTCACAGAGTTCATGAGAGTTGGTCCCCTCGATTGAAATGATTGGCGTTATTTAAAATAAAGCCCCCGCAGGCATGATACGCCGAACGGCGTCGCTCCTCACGATCAAGCGGAAGACATAACGGGTAGTATAGCCTTCCTTATCCCCACGAACAAGCGCAAGCCAGACGGCGAAGACAACCTTGCGCGGGCCGGCGCGGCATGGCCAAATGACCCATGCGGCCAGGGCCGCAATACTGTCCGATCATACCGGGACTTTGCCGATGCCTCGTCTTCTTCCTTTTGTCTTTTTGCTTGTCCTCGGCGCCTGCGCCGCCGATTCAGGCTGGCGCAACCCCAGCCTGCCTGAAAGCCAGTGGGATCAGGATCTCACCGCCTGCCGCCGCGTAGCTGACGACGCCATCGGCCCCGCCGGCTACACCGATCCGGATGATCGCAGCATGCTGCCAGGACGCCTGGTCGACCGCGCCGACACCCAACGCCGCTTCGACCGCTATGTCGCGTCCTGCATGGCGGGCAAGGGTTACCGGCGGGAAGCGCGCTAGACCTTTCCGCCTCGGCGGCTCCGCTGCCCTATCTGGCCCAGAGAAAACCGAGAAGGATGCTTTTGCGATGATTCTTTACAGCCTGCGATGTGCGAACGAGCATGAATGGACCATGTGGTTCGACAACGCCGCCGATTTCGACCGCCAGGCGGCCGATGGCGCGCTCGAATGCCCGGAATGCGGGGAAAACCGCGTCGGCAAGGCCATCATGGCGCCCAGCCTCGGCGGAAAATCCGCGCCCGAATCCGCCCCCTTCTGTGCCGCGGGCGGCTGTTCCGGCGCGGGCTGCGCCTTTGCCCAGAGCCGCTAGAGACGCATCGCCGAATCGCCAGCACGGAACGCCATGCAGCGTATAAAGTGTTGACCCTCTCGGGCAAGAGAGGGATTCATGGGGTTCGTCCAGTCGGAATGCAGGGTTATGACAGCAATAACGGTTCCCCCCCCGGTCGATCTCGCCGTCGAAACGAAGAAGGGGATCATCGATGGCGTGAAGAAAACCATCACGCTTTTTCATGGCGCCGGGCTTCTGGACAAGGACATTGGATACGCGCAAGTCATCCATGATCCGAATATCCTTTATGATTTCATCCAGGCCTATAAGGCCAACCCCGGATTGGCGGCCAAGATCGCCGTGGACAAGAACGGCAAGCCGGTCCAGGAAGAGGACAAACCCCTGGTTTGCGGCGTGACCCTGGCTCAGGTGCAGCAGCTTCTGGTCAAGACCTGCGCACGCTATGTCCTGGACGATCTGACCCGGGAAGAGGAAAAAATCACCACCGCCACCCGCACGGTGACACGTTTCCTGTTCTTCAAGACGACCCAGACATATGAGGTCAAGACCGGCGGCAAGGCCGACGAACGCAAGGTGCGCGAACTGACCCGCCACATGGCTTTCGACTGGCAGCTGCCGCTTCTTGCCGCCTATGCGCGTCTTTCTTCGGCCCATCTGATGGAGCTCGAATCCGATATTCTGGCTCTTACCACCGCCGAACAGATTCTGACCGTCGCCGGCATGGACCATGCGATGCTGAAGAAGGCCAAGCAAACCGCCGGGGAGGATTTCGGCCAGGTCCTGGCCTACCGTCCCGAGGCGCTGAACGGCATCGCGCAATGGTCCAAGGACATGTACAGCCTGTACCGCACCACCCTAGGCGACAAAGCGTTCGATTTCTTCGCCCGCGACAAGGACTTCTTCATGGTCTGCGCGTCCCTGGACAAGCCTTTGGTGCAAACCTATGGCGACGTGCTCTATTATATCGCCGCCCCTAATCTTGAGGAATTGCAGCGGCTTAATATCGACAAGACGGATATCTTGCTGTCCGCGATGAAATTCGCGTTCGGCGAACGCGTCGTCGATGTGCTGTCCCGGCCCGATTTCGCCAAAAGCATCCTGCGCAAGCTCGTCGACAGCCTGATTCATCTCAATCAGGAAAAAAACCAGCTTGCCGTCTCGGCCGAACTGACCTGCAAGGCCATCGCCCCGCAGGTAATCCGCTGGCTGTCCAAGAGCAAGACCGAGGGCTGATCTTCCCGCCGGCGTTTCAGGCGAATTCCGAACGCCGCATCAGGTGAGTGGCGATGGTCAGCCCGGTGCCGATGGCGCCGATGGTAAAGAAAACCGTCAGCCCGTATTCAACCGTCGCAATCAGATTGATCTCGGCATCGATGGGATGAGCCGTCAGCCCCAGCAATCCCATGATGCTCTGAGCGGCGGCGCTGCCCGGAATCATCGGTATGCACCCCGCCACCGCCAGCGTGTTGACCGCATAGGTCGTGCGATTGGGAAACAGATCCAGAAGGTGCATGCTGAACCCCACCGCCGCAGCGGCGACGAAGGAAGACACTTCCAATGTCCAGCCGATATCGAGCCCCAGCGTGCGCACGCTCAAGGCCAACGCGCCGGCAAATCCGGCCCAGATCAGGGGAAGCCAGCCAAAATTGAACAGGATGCCGAATCCGGCGGCGGCGATCGCCCCGAATAGAGCTTGATGCCAAAGACCGGGATGATGCAGTGAAACCACCTTGAGACCGCCGCCCAAGACCCCTTCGGCGAGCCAGACTCCCACGGTCATGAACACCAGAACCATGAGCACCGTCACCGCCCGCGCGCTGCCCAGCGTCGGGTGGCCTTCCATGATATCGGTTTGCGCGTTTAAGACCGGCACGCCCGGAACCAACAGCAGCACGGCGGCCGACATGGCGATCTTCACCGTTGCGCTGCCCGCCAGCATCGCGCCATACCCGCTCAGGCCTGCCGCCGCGAAAGCCACAAGGCCGACCATTACGAAACTATTGAGGCCGAGCCGGAGCAGATGGTAACGCATGGCCTGTCCGACCATGCCGGCCAGCAGGATCGGCAGCACGGCATGCCAATCGACCCCGAGAAGTCGCCCGAACGAGGCGCAGGCGATCCCCGCGGCCAACGCCATCACCACCCAATGATGCCGCCGGGTCCGTTCCACCAGCAGGGTCAGTTCCTCGGACACTTCGGCGGCGGTCATGCCGCCCTTGGCAACCTTGGAACAGAGCTGGCGCAAACCGTGATTGAGCTGCAGATTGACGCCGATACCCCCCACACCCATCATCCGCGTGATGGTGTGGAAACCGGCGCTCAAGGTCATGCTGATCGACGCATAGCCGACGCGGCAATAGACTTCTTCGGCTCCCAACCCTTTGGCGACCATCGATGCGCCCTGCTGCACCACCTCGGCCTTGGCGCCGCTTTCCATCAGAACCCGCCCGACCCGCAAGGCCACCATGGCAGCCCGTTCAAGGCTTTGATGGCGAATGAAAACGAGATCGATCGCCTCTTCGGACATCTTGTTCGTCATCCCGATCCGCCATTGTCACGACACGACCGCACACGGATGCACCGCGCGCGGCTCGCAAGAATTGCACGGCCCCGGTTCCATCCTGGAAACGAAGCCCATTGAAAAAGCGGGAAGATCAGCCGTGAGAACGACAATGTGCCGACGCCCCCAACCATATCCCCTGAAATTTTGCCCCTTTGTTAAGGTCATGACTCCGCTTTCTCATTCGATCAATGTATTTTAAATCCCCTATTGATATGAAAAAACTATAAGAGCCATGGAAATACGTCACCTGTACGCCTTTACCGCCCTCGCCGAAGATCTGCATTTCGGACATGCCGCCGAAAAACTGGGCATCGCCCAGCCGGCCCTGTCGATTCAGATCCAGGCGCTGGAAGCAAGCCTGGGGGTAAAGCTGTTCGACCGCAGCCGCCGCCATGTCCAATTGACCGAAAGCGGCCGGCAGTTCCTGCCCGAGGCCGCAGCCGTCCTGGCCCAGAGCGAACGCGCCCGGCGGGTGGCCATCCGCGCCGCGCGCGGAGAAACTGGCCGGCTCGAGATCGGGTTCACCGGTTCAACGCCGTTCAGCCGGATCATGCCGCGCACCGTCAGCCGTTTCCGCCAGGACCGGCCGCATATCCGCATGTCCTTACGCGAAATGCCGACCGCCCAGCAGATGGCGGCCTTGAGTGAGGGATCGCTGGATATCGGTTTCGTCCGGCCCAATTACCC